>Ga0208032_1000050_pt1 | contig 123295 bp, 123 predicted proteins | sample MalvirAntarct_66_FD_184254 | JGI IMG/M metagenome (GOLD analysis project Ga0208032, IMG submission 184254) | Marine viral communities from the Global Malaspina Expedition - Malaspina viral metaG Antarct_66 (SPAdes) (version 2) | ecosystem: Environmental > Aquatic > Marine > Oceanic | place... | reverse complement strand
TGGCACATAACCTTAAAAAAGTGAGTTTGGCGATGTAAAGGTCGCTTTGCTAAACTTTTAATCAGCCAATTATTGCCTGTTTAAACGAACAACATCACAATAAAACCTAAAAGACCAAAAATTAAAAGGTCGCCTAAATAGTTTTTAGACGACCTCTTTTTTAAGTACTTAATTTTGTATTATTTAATCTTGAAGGCTTGTACTCCTGGGTAATATGCAGTACTCCCCAATTCTTCCTCTATTCTTAACAATTGGTTATATTTCGCCATCCTATCGGATCTGGAAGCAGAACCGGTTTTAATCTGACCCGTATTTAAGGCAACTGCCAAATCGGCAATGGTGTTATCCTCAGTTTCTCCGGAACGGTGGGACATAACAGATGTATATCCAGCATTTTTGGCCATATTAACAGCTGCTATGGTTTCCGTTAGAGTTCCTATCTGGTTAACCTTTATCAAGATGGAATTGGCAATACCTTCTTTGATTCCTCTTGACAAACGCCCTACATTGGTAACAAACAAATCATCACCTACCAATTGTACTTTATCCCCAATTTTATCGGTCAATGCCTTCCAGCCTTTCCAATCGTTCTCGTCCATACCATCCTCAATGGATATAATAGGATATTTGGCACTTAAGTCGGCCAAATATTGAGCCTGTTCCTCAGAAGTTCTAACTACACCCTTATCTCCTTCAAATTTGGTATAATCATATTTTCCATTAACATAAAACTCTGCAGCCGCACAATCCAAGGCTATCATTACATCGTCACCTAATTTGTAACCTGCCTTTTCAACCGCTTTTGCAATGGTATCCAAGGCATCCTCTGTACCGCCTGCAAGATTTGGAGCAAATCCACCTTCATCCCCAACAGCTGTACTTAGACCCCTATCGTGTAAAACTTTCTTAAGGTTATGGAAAATTTCGGTCCCCATTTGCATGGCATGGGAAAAATTATTTGCCTTTACAGGCATCACCATAAATTCCTGAAAAGCAATGGGAGCATCGGAATGCGAACCTCCATTGATAATATTCATCATTGGCACAGGCAGGGTATTGGCACTAACACCACCCACATACCTGAACAAGGACAATCCCAATTCATTGGCAGCTGCCTTGGCAACTGCAAGGGAAACACCTAAAATGGCATTGGCTCCCAATTTTGATTTATTGGGCGTACCATCCAAATCTATCATGGTTTGATCAACCAAATTTTGTTCAAAAACGGACATGCCCAGAATCTCCTCTGCAATAACGGTATTTACGTTGTTGACAGCTTTTCCTACTCCTTTACCCATGAAGGTTTTTCCACCATCACGAAGCTCAACCGCTTCATGCTCACCTGTAGAAGCTCCTGAAGGAACTGCTGCCCTTCCCATTACTCCATTTTCGGTAATTACGTCTACCTCTACTGTTGGATTACCTCTTGAATCCAAAATTTGTCGTGCATGAACACTTAGGATGATACTCATATGTCTATCTTTTATTTTTTAGTTAAATTATTATGCAAATATAGCAAAGGAAGCGCTTTTAACCCCACTATAATTGGCATTAATGACCCTTTGATAACAATAAAATAAAACTATAACGTTTTAGTTTACCGTGGATTGGATCATTTCGAAAAATTGGTCGAACAGATAATCTGCATCATGCGGCCCTGGACTTGCTTCAGGATGGTACTGAACAGAAAATACGTTCTTATCTTTCATTTTAATTCCCGCAACCGTGTTGTCATTTAGGTGAAGATGGGTAATCTCCAAATTGGGATTGGCCTCGGTCTCTTCCCTATTGATGGCAAATCCGTGATTTTGGGAAGTGATTTCCCCTTTACCAGTAACCAAATTCATTACCGGGTGGTTTATACCCCTATGACCATTGTACATTTTATAGGTAGAAACCCCATTGGCCAATGCCAACACCTGATGCCCTAGACATATACCGAACAATGGCTTATCGGATTTAATCATTTCCTTGGCAGATGCAATTGCCTCGTGCAATGGATCCGGATCCCCTGGGCCATTGGAAATAAAATATCCATCAGGGTTCCAAGAGCTCATTTCTTCAAAAGTTGCGTTGTACGGAAATACCTTTATGTAGGCACCCCTTTTGGCCAAGTTTCGAAGAATATTTTTCTTGATTCCTATATCCAGGGCAGATACCTTATATTTTGCATCCTTATCCCCGTAATAATAAGCTTCTTTGGTAGAAACTTTGGAAGAAAGCTCCAAACCTTCCATACTGGGCACTTCTGCCAATTTCTTTTTTAATTCCTCAATATTATCCACATCCGTAGATATTACCGCATTCATGGCGCCATTATCCCGAATGTACCCCACCAAAGCCCTGGTATCCACGTCGGAAATAGCCAACAGATTATTTTTATCCAAAAATCCCTGTAAACTTAGGTCGGCATCGGGCCTGGAATAATGGTAACTAAAATTTTTACAAACCAAACCTGATATCTTCACAGAATCAGACTCAACTTCTTCATCATTTGCCCCATAATTCCCTATATGGGCATTTGTGGTTACCATGATCTGTCCAAAGTAGGATGGATCTGTAAATATCTCCTGATAACCGGTCATTCCAGTGTTAAAACAAGCCTCTCCAAAGGCAGTTCCTTCCTTGTTCCCTACAGCCTTACCGTGAAAAATGGTCCCATCGGCAAGCAACAATATTGCTTTTTTTCTTGTTTGATACTTCATTTTTTGGCGTTACAATTTTTCGTTTTGCAAAATAACATAAAAAAAGGATAAGCTTTTAGGCTTATCCTTTTACAATTATTAATATTTAATAACAATTTTACTCTTGAGCATCATCTGCTTTTTTTTCTGCCTTTGGCTCTTCTACTTTTGGTTCTTCAGCCTTTGCACTTTCAGCCTTTGCCGTTTCTTCAACAACAGCTGTAGCATCGTCTGCTTTTTTGCTTCTACCCCTTCTTGTAGTCTTTTGCTTTTTAGGCTTGCCGGCATTGTAGATTTCATTAAAATCTACTAGCTCTATCATTGCCATGTCAGCATTATCCCCAAGACGATTACCCAATTTGATAATTCTTGTATATCCTCCTGGTCTGTCGGCTACCTTTTCGGCAACACTGCTGAAAAGCTCGGTAACCGCATACTTGTCGCGAAGGCTTTTAAAAACAATACGTCTGTTATGAGTACCCTTCTCAACTGTTTGATTATTCTCAGTTTTTGATTTGGTAATCAATGGCTCTACAAACTGCTTTAAAGCTTTTGCCTTTGCAACAGTTGTATTAATTCTCTTGTGCTCTATTAATGAACAGGCCATGTTTGCCAACATAGATTTTCTATGGGCTGCCTTTCTTCCTAAATGATTAACTTTCTTACCGTGTCTCATTGTTCTTTTCTATAGTCTTTCTAAGTCTTGGTATTCCCAATTCCCTTGAAAGTTCAATTAATCTTTATCCAATTTATATTTTGACAAATCCATTCCAAAGCTCAAACCTTTGTTGATAACCAATTCTTCCAATTCGGTCAAGGATTTTTTACCAAAGTTTCTAAACTTCATCAAATCGTTCTTGTTAAAAGAAACCAGATCTCCAAGTGTATCAACTTCCGCAGCTTTCAAACAGTTCAATGCTCTTACAGAAAGATCCATATCAACCAATTTGGTTTTCAATAGTTGACGCATATGCAATGATTCCTCATCATAGGTCTCCGTCTGTGCAATCTCGTCTGCCTCTAAGGTAATACGCTCATCGGAGAACAACATAAAGTGGTGTATTAGAACCTTTGCTCCTTCGGTCAATGCCTCTTTTGGGTGAATTGAACCATCGGTTGCGATTTCAAAAACCAATTTTTCATAATCGGTCTTTTGCTCTACACGAAAGTTTTCTATACTGTACTTTACATTTTTAATAGGAGTAAAGATAGAATCTACGGCTATGGTACCTAATGGTGCATTGGATTTTTTATTTTCCTCAGCAGGCACATACCCCCTACCCTTATCTATGGTAATCTCCATATTAATGCTAACCTTGGGATCCATGTTACAAATAACTAAATCTGGGTTCAATACTTGGTAACCAGAAATAAATTTTTGAAAATCACCTGCAGTCAATTGTTCCTTTCCGCTAACAGAGATAGATACTGTCTCACTATCAACATCGTCTATCTGTCTTTTGAAACGAACTTGTTTAAGATTTAGAATGATTTCGGTAACATCTTCCACAACACCGGAAATTACAGAGAACTCATGTTCCACCTTATCAATTCTAACAGAAGTGATAGCAAAACCTTCCAAGGACGAAAGCAAAACTCTTCTTAATGCGTTCCCAACAGTTAAGCCATAACCTGGTTCCAATGGACGAAATTCGAATTTACCTTCGAAATCGGAGGAATCAATCATTATAACTTTATCGGGCTTCTGAAAATTTAATAATGCCATAATTGGATCAGTGTTGTTTTTATTTAGAGTATAACTCGACTATTAATTGTTCTTTGATATTCTCTGGAATTTGCATTCTTTCTGGAACGGAAACAAAATTACCTTCCATTTTTTCTGAATTCCAAGTGATCCACTCATACACACTGCTATTTGCAGAAAGAGCGTCATCGATCGCTTTTAAAGACTTTGATTTTTCCCTAACACCAACAACATCACCAGCTTTCAAGGTATAGGATGGAATGTTAACCAACTCTCCGTTTACCGTAATATGTCTATGTGAAACCAATTGTCTTGCTCCACTTCTAGAAGGGGAAATACCCATTCTGTAAACAACGTTATCTAAACGAGATTCACACAATTGAAGTAATACCTCACCGGTTACTCCTTTGCTTCTATTTGCTTTTGCAAATATGTTTCGGAATTGTTTTTCCAAAATACCGTAAGTGTATTTTGCTTTTTGCTTTTCCATTAACTGGATAGCATATTCAGACTTTTTACCACGACGTCTGTTATTACCGTGTTGTCCTGGAGGATAATTTCTTTTCTCAAAAGATTTATCATCTCCGAAAATCGCTTCACCGAATTTACGGGCGATCTTTGTTTTTGGTCCTGTATATCTTGCCATTTTCTTTTAGTTTGGAAACGTGATCATGAATTAAGGCTTATCCTTCGATAATCGTAACTACATCTCCTTGAAACACCCCATTGGGGCAATTGATTACTATTAATTATACTCTTCTTCTTTTTGGTGGTCTACAACCATTGTGCGGCATTGGAGTTACATCGATAATCTCTGTAACCTCAATTCCTGAGTTATGTATGGAACGGATAGCAGATTCCCTACCATTTCCCGGTCCTTTCACATAAACCTTTACTTTTCTTAAACCAGCTTCATGAGCAACTTTAGCACAATCCTCAGAAGCTATTTGAGCTGCATAAGGAGTGTTCTTTTTAGAACCCCTGAAACCCATTTTACCCGCTGAAGACCAAGAAATTACATCACCCTTCTTGTTGGTTAAAGAAATAATAATATTATTAAAAGAAGCAGTAACATGGGCTTCGCCCACAGACTCTACTATAACTTTACGCTTCTTTGCCGCTTTTGCATTTGCCTTTGCCATAATATCCTAATTATTATTTAGTTGCCTTCTTCTTGTTAGCAACTGTTTTCCTCTTACCTTTTCTTGTCCTAGAGTTGTTTTTGGTACGCTGACCTCTTAAAGGCAGACCAGATCTGTGGCGAATACCTCTATAACAACCTATATCCATTAAACGCTTAATGTTCAATTGGTTTTCAGAACGCAATTCCCCTTCAATAGTCAAAGAAGAAACTGCCTCACGAATACGACCAATCTCATCATCGTTCCAGTCAGATACTTTGGTATCCTCACTTACTTGGGCAGTAGATAAAATCTCCTTAGCCCTACTTTTTCCTATACCAAAGATATAGGTTAGGGCTATTACCCCTCTTTTCTGTTTTGGTATGTCTACACCTGCAATTCTTGCCATAATTACCCTTGTCTTTGTTTAAATCTAGGATTCTTTTTATTAATTACGTACAATCTGCCTTTTCTACGCACAATCTTGCACTCGGCACTTCTTTTCTTTATTGATGCTCTAACTTTCATCCTATTTACTTAATATCTATATGTAATTCTTGCTTTACTTAAATCGTAAGGGCTCATTTCGAGCTTAACCTTATCCCCTGGAAGTAACTTAATATAATGCATACGCATTTTTCCAGAGATATGTGCTGTTACCACGTGACCGTTTTCCAACTCCACGCGAAACATGGCATTTGACAATGCCTCAATTATGCTTCCATCTTGCTCTATTGCTGATTGTTTAGCCATAATCTATGCTACCTTTCTATTTTTTCCTGATTTCATCAAACCGTCGTAATGTCTGTTCAACAAATAAGAATTTACTTGTTGCACTGTATCGATCGCTACACCTACCATGATCAACAATGATGTTCCTCCGTAAAACAATGCCCAACCAGCCTGTACATCCATAATCTTAACAATCACTGCCGGTAATACCGCCAATAAAGCAAGAAAAACAGATCCAGGTAATGTAATCAATGACATTATCTTATCCAAGAAATCCCCAGTTTCCTTTCCTGGTCTAATTCCAGGAATAAAACCACCACTTCTTTTCAGATCATCGGCCATTTTATTGGTAGGTACTGTAATCGCCGTATAAAAATAGGTGAACACAATAATCAAGAACCCGAACAAAAGATTGTAGGCCAATCCAAATATATCTTGGAACTGAACTTCCATCCACTGTCCTACCGCGGTATTGTTAAAGGTTTTACCCAACAACCCAGGTGCAAACATAATGGCTTGCGCAAATATAATAGGCATTACTCCAGAAGCATTCAACTTTAAAGGAATATACTGTCTAGATCCCATAATATTCTTTTCATATCCACCGGAAGCCGTTCTTCTTGCATATTGAACAGGAATCTGACGTGTAGCCATTACCAACAATACACAAAGCAAAATCACGATAAACCAAATAATGACTTCAATAAGCATGAACATAAGTCCACCGTTGTTATTTGCAGTCCTGGATATAAATTCTTGCACAAAATTCTGAGGCATGGTAGCTATAATTCCGATCATGATCAGAAGGGATATACCATTTCCGATTCCTTTATCGGTAATTTTTTCTCCCAACCACATTGCAAAAATGGTTCCAGCAACCAAAATAATAACTGAGGGTATCACAAAATCAAGTCCCTTGCCAAATACGAAGGCACTGTCAGGAACACCCAAAGCTCCCAAACTGTACAAATAAGCAGGAGCCTGAACAATACAAATACCGATAGTAAGCCATCTGGTAATTTGATTGATCGTTTTTCTTCCGCTTTCGCCTTCCTTTTGCAACTTTTGTAGATAAGGAATGGCTATACCCATTAACTGTACTACAATAGAAGCAGAAATATAGGGCATAATTCCCAACGCAAAAACCGAGGCATTGGATAATGCTCCTCCGGTAAAGGCATTTAAAATACCCAAAATACCACTATCAGTACTGGAGGCCAACCCAGCTAACTGGGTAGAATCAATACCTGGAAGAACCACCTGCGCACCAAAACGATACACCAAAAGCAAACCAAGGGTAACGATTATTCTACCCTTTAGTTCTTCAATCTTCCAAATATTTGATAATGTCTCGAAAAATTTCTTCATAGTATTCTTTGCTTATAAACTTATAGCTTCACCACCTGCAGCCTCAATTGCGGCCTTTGCGGTAGCTGTAAATTTATGTACAGAAACTTTAAGGGAAGCTTTTAGCTCTCCATTACCAAGAATCTTAACCAAATCGTTTTTGCCTACCAATCCGTTTTCTACAAGGATATCCAAAGTAACCGTATCCTTAATGGCTCCTTTATCTACCAATTCCTGTAATTTTTCCAGATTGATCCCAGCGTAATCCTTTCTATTGATATTTGTAAAACCAAATTTTGGCACACGTCTCTGCAATGGCATTTGACCACCTTCGAAACCAATTTTCTTAGAATAACCAGACCTGGATTTAGCACCTTTATGTCCTCTGGTAGCAGTACCTCCCTTTCCGGAGCCCTGACCTCTACCTACGACTTTACCGGCTTTTTGGACAGCACCTTCCGCTGGTTTTAAATTACTTAAATTCATAACACTAAAATTATATTAAGCCTCCTCTGTGGAAACTAAGTGTTTAACTTTATTTATCATTCCAAGAATACTTGAGGTAGCATCATGTTCTACAACCTGTCCTATTCTTCGTAAACCAAGAGCCTCTAATGTTCTCTTTTGATTTTGAGCTCTTTTAATACTGCTCTTTACCTGTTTAACTTTAATCTTTCCCATTATATTCTTGGTTTTATCCTTTAAAAACTTTTTCTAAAGAAATACCTCTTTGGTTTGCAACTGTCTTAGCACCTCTAAGCTGTAAAAGCGCATCAAAAGTAGCCTTTACTACGTTATGAGGGTTGGAAGAACCTTGTGATTTAGATAATACATCATGAACACCTACTGCTTCCAATACCGCTCTAACCGCACCACCTGCAATTACTCCGGTACCGTGCGATGCAGGCTGGATATAAACTCTAGCTCCACCGAATTTCCCTTTTTGTTCATGAGGCAAAGTACCTTTGTTCAAAGGAATTCTAATAAGATTCTTTTTAGCATCTTCTATAGCCTTGGCAATTGCCGTAGCAACTTCCTTAGACTTACCTAGACCGTGACCTACAACACCATTTTCATCACCTACCACAACGATAGCAGAGAAACCGAACGCTCTACCACCTTTCGTTACTTTGGTAACACGTTGTACCCCAACCAATCTATCTTTTAATTCTAAACCTCCCGGCTTAACAGTCTCTACGTTTTTGTATTTCTGATACATAATATTCTTAGAATTTTAATCCTGCTTCCCTAGCGCCATCGGCTAATGATTTAACTCTTCCATGGTATAAATTACCACCTCTATCAAAAGCAACAGCTTCTATTCCAGCTTCCTTTGCCTTTTCGGCAATAGCCTTCCCAACTAGGTTAGCCACTTCTGTTTTCGTCCCTTTAGCCTTAGCCAACTCCTTATCCCTTGAGGAAGCGGACACTAAAGTTGTTCCGGCCACATCATCAATAATTTGAGCGTATATCCCAGTATTGCTTCTAAAAACAGCAAGCCTTGGCCTTTCTGCAGTACCTGAGGATATTTTTCTAATCCTTCTTCTGATACGTAGTCTTCTTTCAGTCTTCGTTAATCCCATAATGCTAATTATTAAGCCGATTTACCAGCTTTTCTTCTTAATTGTTCACCAACGAACTTAATTCCTTTTCCTTTGTAAGGCTCTGGCTTACGGAAAGATCTAATCTTAGCGGCAATCTGCCCCACTAATTGCTTATCATGCGAACTTAGCTTTATAATTGGATTCTTTCCTTTTTCGGATACGGTCTCCACTTTTACCTCAGGAGCCAGATCCAAAACAATATTGTGCGAAAACCCTAAAGCTAGATCCAATGTTTGTCCTTGGTTACTGGCACGGTATCCTACCCCTACCAATTCCAATTCCTTTGTCCATCCTTTAGAAACTCCTTGGACCATATTAAAGATCAAAGATCTGTAAAGACCATGTTTTGCTTTATGCTCCTTGGAATCTGAAGGTCTTGTAACAAATACTTGACCATCTTCAACCTTAACAGCAGCACCAGAAAATTCTTGGGAAAGTTCTCCCAGCTTACCTTTTACAGTAATAACATCTTCCTTAACCTCTACGGTTACTCCTTCTGGAATTGCTATTGGATTATTACCTGTTCTAGACATCTTTCTAAATCTTTATAGTATTAATAAACATAACATAATACTTCCCCACCTGCATTCTCAAGCTTTGCCTGCTTGCTGGTCATTACACCATGGGAAGTAGAAATAATAGCAATACCAAGACCGTTTAAAACTCTTGGCAACTCCTCGGAGCTAGCATATTTTCTAAGTCCTGGTGTACTAACTCGCTTTATTTTCTTTATAACCGGCTCTTTTGTGAACTTGTCATATTTCAAGGCTATTTTAATAGTCCCCTGAACCGCGTTATCTTCAAATTTGTAGCTTAAAATATATCCTTGATCGAATAATATTTTAGTAATTTCTTTCTTTAAATTAGAGGCAGGAATCTCAACCACCCTGTGGCCGGCGCTACTTGCATTTCTAATTCTCGTTAAATAATCCGCAATTGGATCTGTAAACATAATTATTGATTTACGGTAACGGTTTTTAACATTATTGTTAAACCTGAAACCAGTTTATACTTTTTTATTACCAGCTAGCTTTTCTTACTCCAGGTATAAGACCATTATTGGCCATTTCTCTAAAAGTAACCCTAGATATACCAAAAGTCCTCATGTAACCTCTTGGTCTTCCGGTTAGCTTGCAACGATTGTGCAAACGAACAGGAGAAGCATTTTTAGGTAACTTCTGTAACGCCTCATAATCACCAGCCTCTTTTAAGGCTTTTCTCTTCTCGGCATATTTAGCTACCATCTTTTCTCTCTTGACCTCACGGGCCTTCATGGATTCTTTAGCCATACTAATTCTTTTTAAAAGGTAGTCCTAATTCGGTTAATAATGATTTAGCTTCTTTATCTGTCTCCGCAGAGGTTACAAATGTAATATCCATACCATTGATTCTGTTAATTTTATCAATGTTTATTTCTGGAAATATAATTTGCTCCGTAATACCAAGATTATAATTTCCCCTTCCATCAAAACCAGTGGCCTTAATTCCTTGGAAATCCCTTACCCTAGGCAATGCAGTTGTAACCAATCTATCCAAGAATTCGTACATTCTCTCTCCACGCAAGGTTACTTTTGCCCCAATAGGCATTCCTTTACGTAATTTAAATGCAGCAACATCCTTTTTAGACATCGTTGAAATTGCTTTTTGGCCAGTGATATTGGTCAACTCATCTACCGCATGGTCTATAAGTTTCTTATCCGCTACAGCGGCACCAACACCTCTACTAACAACAATTTTTTCTAATTTAGGAACCTGCATTACATTCTTGTAACCAAACTCCTCCCTAAGAGCCTTAATAACTCTTTCTTTATATTCCTGTTTTAATCTTGGAACGTAAGCCATAACTAAATTACTTCTTTAGATTTCTTCGCAAATCTCACTTTCTTACCATCTCTTACTTCAAAACCAACTCTAGTGGTCTCTCCAGATTTTGGATCGATCAACGACAGATTGGATATCTGTAAGGAAGCCTCTTTCTTAACAATCCCACCTTGAGGATTGCTAGCACTTGGCTTTTCGTGTTTGGAAACCATATTGGCTCCTTCAACGATTGCCTTGTTTTTTTCACGGTCTACACTTACAACCTTGCCCTCTACCCCTTTGTGGTCTCCGGCAATAATTCTAACAGTATCCCCTGTTTTGATTTTTAATTTTCCCATTTTGCTATATTTATTAAAGCACCTCTGGAGCCAATGATACAATTTTCATGAACTGCTTGTCACGAAGTTCCCTGGCTACCGGTCCAAAAACACGTGTTCCTCTCATTTCCCCTGTTGGGTTCAAAAGCACACAGGCATTATCATCGAAACGAATATAAGAACCATCAGGTCTTCTAACTTCTTTCTTTGTTCTTACAACAACTGCTGTGGAAACTGCACCTTTTTTAACAGCTCCGTTAGGTGTAGCCTCCTTAACGGCAACTACAATTTTATCCCCAACAGAAGCATATCTTCTCTTTGTACCTCCCAACACACGAATGGTCAAAACTTCTTTTGCACCCGTATTGTCCGCTACTTTTAGTCTAGATTCTTGCTGTAACATAATTATTTAGCTCTTTCAATGATTTCCACTAACCTCCAACATTTGGTCTTACTCAATGGACGTGTCTCCATGATCTTAACAGTATCGCCAATGTTGCAATCGTTCTTTTCATCGTGCGCAACATATTTCTTAGTTTTCAACACGAACTTACCGTACATAGGGTGTTTAACACGTTTAACTTCTGAAACCACTACTGATTTCTCCATTTTGTTGCTAGTTACAACTCCTATTCTCTCTTTTCTTAAATTCCTTTTTTCCATAAAGCAGAACCAATTATTGTAATTCCCTTTTAGTTAATTCAGTTGCCAATCTTGCTACAGTTCTTCTTACTTTTCTGATAAGTAAAGGGTTTTCCAATGGTGTAACAGAATGGGCCAATTTTAAATCAGAATACTGTTTTTTAAATTCAGCACTCTTTTCCTTTAACCCCTCAACTGATAATTCTTTTATTTCTGATTGTTTCATGATTCCTTGCAATTATATTAAGCAGAATAGTCCCTAGCAATAATAAATTTAGTTTTTACTGGTAGTTTCTGTGCCGCAAGACGTAAAGCCTCCTTTGCAATATCAAGAGACACACCGGCAACCTCGAACATAACCCTTCCTGGCAACACTACAGCTACAAAATATTCTGGAGCACCCTTACCTTTACCCATACGAACCTCTAACGGTTTCTTGGTGATAGGCTTGTCCGGGAATATTTTTATCCATAATTGGCCTTCTCTTTTCATGTACCTAGTTGCCGCAATACGAGCTGCTTCTATTTGGCGCGATGTTATAAAAGAGGTATCCATTGATTTAATACCAAACATACCGTTTGAAAGTTGATGTCCCCTTCCAGAGATCCCTTTCATACGACCTTTCTGCATTTTGCGGAACTTAGTTCTTTTTGGCTGTAACATTTCTTTACTTCTTTAAAAAATTACTTTCTACGACGTTGTTTCTTCGGGCCTTCTTGTTTTCCACCTTTTCCGGGAGCTTGGCTTTTTGCCATACCTACCAATGGAGAAAGTTCTCTTTTTCCGTAAACCTCACCTTTCATGATCCATACTTTTATACCCAATCTTCCATAGGTTGTATGCGCTTCATGCAAAGCATAATCTATATCGGCTCTAAAAGTGGACAATGGAATCCTACCATCCTTATAGGATTCGGATCTTGCCATTTCAGCTCCGTTCAAACGTCCAGATATCTGAATTTTAATTCCTTCAGCGTTCATTCTCATGGCCGCTGCGATTGCCATTTTTATAGCTCTTCTAAAAGAAATCCTACTTTCAATTTGACGTGCTACACTGGCAGCAACAAGATTAGCGTCCAATTCAGGTCTTTTTATCTCAAAAATATTGATCTGAACTTCCTTGTCCGTAATCTTTTTAAGCTCCTCCTTTAATTTGTCAACTTCCTGACCACCTTTTCCAATAATAATACCTGGTCTTGCAGTGGTAATTGTAACGGTAATCAACTTAAGGGTACGCTCAATAATAATTCTAGACACACTTGCTTTTGCCAAACGTGCATGAACATATTTTCTGATCTTATCGTCTTCGGCAAGTTTATCACCATAATCGTTTCCACCGTACCAGTTAGATTCCCATCCTCTGATAATTCCTAGACGATTTCCGATTGGATTTGTTTTCTGTCCCATACTAAATGCTCTAGCTTTGTGTGTTATTGTTAGATCCCAAAACCAAGGTAACGTGGTTGGAACGTTTTCTAATTCTATGTGCTCTTCCCTGTGGAGCAGGACGTAGTCTTTTCAACATACTTCCACCATCCACTCTGATTTCCTTAACAAAAAGTTCAGCATCCTCAACACTTGCATCCTCATTCTTAGATTGCCAGTTGGCTATTGCAGATAGCAATAACTTCTCCAATCTACGAGATGATTCCTTTTGGTTGAATTTCAAAATAGCAAGCGCTTTCTCCACTTTTACACCTCTAACCAAATCCGCTACCAAGCGCATTTTTCTAGGGGAAGTAGGGCAATTATTCAACTTTGCAAACGCTATTTGCTGCTTTTCTGCCTTAATTCTTTCGGCCATTTGTTTTTTACGAACTCCCATAGCTTACTTTTTTCCTTTATTTTTTGCCCCAGCGTGACCTCTAAAAGATCTTGTTGGAGAAAATTCACCTAATTTGTGACCCACCATGTTCTCTGTTACAAAAACAGGTACAAATTGCTTTCCATTGTGAACCGCTATTGTCTGACCTACAAAATCAGGAGTAATCATAGAAGCTCTAGACCATGTCTTAATGACTGCCTTTTTACCAGATTCAACATTTTGTTGGACTTTTTTATCCAAACTATAGTGAACGTAAGGTCCTTTCTTTAATGAACGTGCCATTTCTTTCTACTTTTTATTTCTTTCTACGTTCTAAAATATACTTGTTGGTACTCTTGGTCTTGGAACGGGTTCTGTATCCTTTAGCAGGAATTCCGTTTCTAGATCTAGGATGACCTCCAGAAGCCCTACCTTCTCCACCACCCATGGGGTGATCAACAGGGTTCATCGCTACCGGTCTTGTTCTTGGTCTTCTTCCCAACCATCTACTTCTACCAGCCTTACCTGACACCAATAATTGATGATCCGAGTTGGATACTGCACCTATAGTGGCCAAACAATCCGCTAAAACCAATCTGGTTTCACCTGATGGCAATTTAATGGTAACAAACTTACCTTCCTTTGCCATTAACTGGGCAAATGTACCGGCACTTCTTGCCATTACAGCTCCTTGTCCAGGACGCAATTCAATTCCTGAAATGATAGTACCTAATGGTATTTCACTCAAAGGAAGTGCATTCCCGATTTCTGGAGCAACCCCGGCACCAGAAGATACTTCCTGCCCAACTTGCAAACCGTTTGGAGCAATAACATATCTCTTTTCGCCATCGGTATATACCAATAATGCTATAAAAGCTGTTCTGTTTGGATCGTACTGAATTGAATCAACAGTTGCAGCAACACCTTGCTTATCCCTTTTGAAATCAATAACACGATACCTTCTCTTATGACCTCCACCTTTTTGGCGTATGGTCATTTTTCCTTGACTGTTTCTACCTCCCGACTTTTTTAACGGAGCAAGCAAGCTTTTTTCCGGCTTATCAGTAGTAATGGCGTCAAATCCGTTTACTACTCTAAAACGCTGCCCAGGAGTGATTGGTTTTAATTTTCTAACTGACATTTTTTGTCTTTATAGATTACTGTAAAAATCAATAATATCTCCTTCTGCTACATCAACAATGGCTTTTTTGAAACCACTTGTCTTTCCGTGCTGTACACCAGTTTTAGTGTAACGCGACTTGCGCGAAGGACCATAATTCATTGTTCGAACTTTATCGACAGAAACACCATAAGTTGCTTCCACTGCTTCCTTAATCTGGATCTTGTTGGCTTTTGGATCAACAAAAAAACCATAACGATTGTGCAACTCGCTATCAGCAGTCATTTTTTCCGTAATAATTGGCTTTATCAACACACTCATGGTTCGCTTATTTAATTAAGTTCGATTCGATTCCTTCCAAAGAACCTTCCAACAACACTAGGTTGTTAGCGTTTAATATTTTGTAAGTGCTTAATTCTGAGTTAGTTATAACCTCAGAACGCTCTAAATTGCGTGAGGACAAATATACGTTATTATTTGAATCACCCAACACAATTAGGGATTTTTTATTCTCCAAGCCCAAAGACTTCAAAAATTGCTTAAAATCCTTAGTTTTTGGGGCTTCAAAATTAAAGTCCTCAACCACCATTATAGCATTGTCTTTTGACTTCAATGTCAAGGCAGACCTTCTGGCCAAACGCTTAACATTTTTGTTCAATTTTTGCTTATAATCCTTTGGTCTTGGCCCAAATATACGTCCACCACCTCTAAACACCGGAGACTTAATACTACCCGCACGAGCAGTACCTGTACCCTTTTGTTTTTTGATCTTTCTTGTACTACCTGCTATCTCAGCACGCTCTTTGGATTTGTGCGTACCCTGTCTTTGGTGTGCCAAATATTGTTTAACATCCAAATAAACAGCATGATTGTTTGGTTCTATTGCGAATACAGCGTCCGAAAGCTCAACCTTTCTACCTGTTTCTTTTCCCTTTATATCTAAAACTGCTACCTTCATTACTTCTCAATAGTTACGTAAGCGTTCTTATGACCAGGAACACAACCCTTTACCACTAAAAGGTTCTTTTCTGGAACAATCTTTAATACTCTTAGGTTCTGAACGGTAACCCTATCGCTACCCATTCTACCGGCCATTTTCATTCCCTTAAAAACTCTTGCAGGATATGAAGCAGCACCAATGGAACCTGGAGCTCTTAACCTATTGTGCTGACCGTGGGTTGATTGACCAACACCGGCAAAGCCGTGTCTTTTAACAACACCTTGAAAACCTTTACCCTTAGAGGTACCGATTACATCAACAAATTCTCCTTCCACAAAAAGGTCTACTCCAAGAGTATCCCCTAATTTGTGCGCACCTTCTTCAAAATACCTGAATTCCATGACTTTTTTCTTAGGAGAAGCTCCTGCTTTTTTAAAGTGACCTGTAGCCGCTTTATTAGCACGTTTTTCTGCCTTGTCATCGAAACCAAGCTGAAGGGCATTGTACCCGTCCACCTCTTCGGTTCTGACTTGGGTAACTACGCATGGTCCAGCTTCGATTACTGTACATGGAATGTTCTTTCCATTTTCATCGAAAATGCTGGTCATACCTATTTTTCTACCTATTAACCCAGACATATTTATAATTGATTATTAATTAATTACTATTTAAATTATCGACAAAAAAACAGGGTCAAAAAATAATTCAACCCTGAATATATTTTTTTCCGTTTTTCCTTCGCGAAACGCTCGGGACATGTCTACCCTAAACTCCTTTCAGGGTCTATCTCTTCTTTCTACAGATTCCGAATCAAGTTCGGAATGCAATTCATCTAAGATTTTCAGTTCGCTATTGCTCCAGAAAACCAAGATTCACTACACCTTGATCTCAACCTCAACACCACTAGGAAGTTCCAACTTCATAAGGGCATCGATGGTTTTGGATGAAGAGCTGTATATATCCAAAAGTCTTTTGTAAGAACTTAATTGGAACTGCTCTCTTGCTTTCTTATTTACGTGCGGTGAACGCAAAACCGTAAATATTTTCTTATGTGTTGGCAAAGGAATTGGTCCAGTTACCACCGCACCTGTAGTCTTTACCGTTTTTACGATCTTCTCAGCAGATTTATCTACCAAGTTATGGTCGTACGACTTTAATTTTATTCTAATTTTTTGACTCATCTTAGTACGATTTAAGCTGTTAATCCTTTTGCTTTCTTGATAACCTCTTCTGAAATATTGGATGGTGTTTCAGCGTAATGTGAAAATTCCATTGTCGAAGTTGCCCTACCAGAAGACAATGTTCTCAAAGAAGTTACATACCCAAACATTTCGGACAATGGCACTGTACCTTTAATTACCTTGGCACCTGCCCTGTCATCCATATTGGTCACGGTTCCCCTTCTACGGTTCAAGTCACCTACTATATCACCCATGTTTTCCTCTGGAGTCAAAACTTCCAATTTCATGATAGGCTCCATAATTACAGCTCCTGCAGCTTTTCCTGCAGCTTTGTAACCCATTTTTGCAGCCAATTCAAAAGATAGTGCATCAGAATCCACAGGGTGGAAAGATCCATCCTTAAGAACCACTTTCATTCTATCCATCTCATAACCGGCCAATGGTCCATTTTTCATGGCAGCAGCAAATCCTTTTTCAACAGGACCTATGAATTCTTTTGGTATACGACCACCTTTGATCTCATCAACAAACTGTAAACCAGTTCCAACAAAATCATCATCAGCAGGTCCCATCTCGAAGACGATATCACCAAATTTACCACGACCACCAGATTGCTTTTTGTAAACCTCCCTGTGGGCGGCATTTTTAGTCAATGCTTCCTTGTATTCTACCTGAGGCTCACCTTGACTTACCTCAACCTTAAACTCTCGTCTTAAACGGTCAACAATAATATCCAAGTGAAGCTCACCCATACCGGAAATAATAGTTTGACCAGAAGCTTCATCAGTTTTTACCTGGAAAGTTGGATCCTCTTCGGCCAATTTAGCCAAAGCCATTCCCAATTTATCAACATCAGCTTTTGTTTTGGGCTCCACAGCGATACCGATAACCGGATCAGGGAAGTTCATACTCTCCAAAACAATTGGGTGTTTTTCATCAGACAAGGTATCCCCGGTCTTAATATCCTTAAACCCTACAGCTGCACCTATATCCCCAGCTTCAATATACTCCACTGCATTTTGCTTATTGGCATGCATTTGGTAAATTCTGGAAATACGTTCTTTGTTCCCTGAACGATTGTTCAATACATAAGATCCCGCATCCAATCTACCTGAATATGCTCTAAAGAATGCCAAACGACCTACAAATGGATCGGTGGCAATCTTAAATGCCAAAGCAGCAAACGGCTCCTTAACACTTGGCTTCCTGGACTCAGGCTTTTCAGTATCAGGATTGGTACCGATAATAGCATCCTTATCCAATGGCGATGGCAAGTAACGACATACGGCATCCAATAAAAACTGAACCCCTTTGTTCTTAAATGAAGAACCACAGATCATAGGTATGATACTCATATCCATAACAGCAGCCCTTAAAGCAGCATGTACTTCATCTTCGGTAATGGAATCTTCGTCTTCAAAGAATTTTTCCATTAAGGTTTCGTCATACTCGGCAACAGCTTCAATCAAAGCAGCCCTATATTCCCTAACCTCATCTTTCATGTCGGCCGGAATATCAACTACATCAAAAGTACCACCAAAGTTCTCCTCATGCCATATAATTGCACGGTTCTTAACCAAATCAACTACACCTCTAAAATCAGCTTCATCACCAATTGGCAATACAATAGGCACTGCGTTGGATTTCAACATCTCCCTAACCTGCTTGCACACGTTTAAGAAGTTAGACCCTTGACGGTCCATTTTATTTACGAAGCCCATTCTTGGCACCTTGTAGTTATCGGCCAATCTCCAGTTAGTTTCTGATTGTGGCTCAACACCATCAACCGCACTAAATAAGAATACCAAACCATCCAACACCCTTAGGGAACGGTTTACCTCAACGGTAAAATCAACGTGTCCCGGAGTATCTATAATGTTAAAGTGATAAGGCTTGGTCTCGTCTATAACGGCCCCATTTTTCATAGGGAAATTCCATTCACAGGTAGTAGCTGCAGAAGTAATGGTAATACCTCTTTCCTGCTCCTGTTCCATCCAGTCCATTGTAGCCGCACCATCGTGCACCTCACCTATTTTATGACTAACGCCCGTGTAGAACAAAATCCTCTCGGTCGTAGTTGTTTTTCCAGCATCAATATGTGCTGCAATTCCAATATTCCTTGTATATTTTAAATCTCTTGCCATTTCTGCTTATTAAAATCTAAAGTGTGAGAATGCCTTATTGGCCTCAGCCATTTTATGAGTATCCACTCTTTTCTTAACAGCAGCACCTTCTTCTTTTGATGCAGCCAAAATTTCCCCTGCCAATTTTTGCGACATTGCTTTTTCATTTCTCTTACGAGAATAACTGATAAGCCATTTCATTGCGGTTGAAATTTTTCGATCTGGTCTGATCTGCATAGGTATCTGAAAAGTAGCACCACCTACTCTTCTACTTCTTACCTCAACATGAGGCATAACATTGGACAATGCATCTTTCCAAAGTTCCAATGCGCTTTTCTCTTCGTCTGTCTTTTTCTCTTCTACGATATCTATAGCATCGTAAAAAACTTTAAAGGCTACCGACTTCTTACCATCCCACATCATCATATTAACAAAACGGGTCACCAATTGGTCATTAAACCTTGGATCTGGTAAAAGTGGTCTCTTTTTTGCCTGCTTTTTTCTCATTTCTTCTTTTTGAGTTAATGGTCAATAGTCCTATATTAAAAGTACCTACACCTTAATATATTACTCTTAACAAATTTTTACTTCTTAGGGCGTTTTGCTCCGTATTTAGATCTACGTTGTGTCCTTCCAGCAACACCTGCTGTATCCAAGGCACCTCTAACGATATGATACCTAACTCCTGGCAAATCCTTTACCCTTCCGCCTCTTACTAATACTATCGAGTGCTCTTGTAAATTGTGACCCTCACCTGGTATGTAAGCGTTGACTTCCTTCCCGTTGGTCAACCTTACCCTTGCAACTTTACGCATTGCAGAGTTTGGTTTCTTAGGAGTGGTAGTATAAACACGTGTACATACACCTCTTCTTTGAGGACACGAATCCAAAGCAGCCGATTTACTCTTCTTAGTAATCGTGACTCTTCCTTTTCGTACTAATTGTGAAATTGTTGGCATACTATTTTTGTATAATAAAAACTTAACCCCTCTTTTAAGGGCTGGCAAATGTAGTAATTATTCACAATAATTCAAACCCTACGCTATTTATTTTTTATATTTTTTATACGCAACATATTCAGTAGCTCAGAATTAGATCTAATTACACCCTATTATAAGGATCCAAAACAAACAAAAACCAATAAATAGGATTGCGAAATTTGAATCAAAACAAGTCAAATACAAAGAATTAGCACAATAAAAACCATCTACATTTTGTCATATTCTCAGCTTAATCGATTAATCTCAAAAAATATCGCAAACACAAGTCCAAATTACCCTCCAAAATTACGATTATTACGAAATTGTCAAAATATTAACTTATTCCTTGAATAAAAATCTTACAAAAAAGTCAGACAAGTGTTTTAAATGTAAAATTACTACATATTTATGTGTTAAAAATGCATTATTTAATCTCTAAACGACCATTTTTAACATTATTTTCTTATGCGTGCATAAGAAATGTGACCAAAAAGTTGTTTTATTAACAATGATTTAAGATTTTTGCAATTGCTAATTCAAATAAACATAAAATGAAAACAAAGTTAAGTGGAATCCTAACGCTGTTTCTAGCGTTGATTGTGCAATTATCCTTTGCACAGGAAAAAACGATTTCAGGCACGGTTACGGACCAAGACGGTCTGCCGCTCCCTGGAGTGAACATCCTAGTAGAAGGTACTACAACAGGAACCCAAACAGATTTTGATGGACTTTACTCCATCGATGCAAGCGTTGGGCAAGTTTTGGTATTCTCTTATATAGGTCAAAAAAATGCTAGAATGACAGTCGGTGCCAGTAACACCATCAACGTCCAAATGGAGGAAGATGCGCAGGCATTGGAAGAAGTGGTTGTTACGGCCTTGGGTATTAAGAGGAACCCCAGATCTTTGGGATACTCCGTTAAATCTGTTGAAGCCGAATCAATTACAGAGAACTCTGAACCGGACTTAATAAGGTCCCTTAACGGTAAAGTACCTGGAGTAAACGTAAACGTATCTACAGGTGTTGCCGGTGCTTCCAATAAAATAAGTATAAGGGGTACCACTTCCTTTCAAGGAGGTAACCAACCTTTATTCGTTGTTGACGGTACACCTTATAGTAATACAGAGGTTGAAACCTCCAGCCAGATTACCGGTGGTGGTGGTTATGAAACCGGTATTTCTTCTTTGGACCCTAACGACATTGCCAATGTTGAAGTTCTTAAAGGAGCGGTAGCAGCGGCACTTTATGGTTCAAGGGCGGTAAATGGGGTAATCATCATTACTACAAAGTCAGGAAAATCTGGTGGTTTGTCCAACAAAAAATTCGAGGTATCCCTAAACACAGGTGTTTATTTCGAAAAAATCGCCAACCTTCCTGAATACCAGAATACTTACGGTAACGGAACCAATTTCAATTACAACAACGCAAACGGTTCATGGGGTGCAAGATTTGACTCCCTAGAAACCATACCAACTTGGCCCAACTTGCTAAATGCATTTCCTGATCAGTTTGGACCTACTGTTCCTTATGTGGCACAACCTAACAACGTTAAGGACTTGTTTAAAACAGGATTTGTTGCCGATAATTCGGTGAACATTAGTTCTGCCAAGGAAAACTCCAATTTTAGTCTTACCATTTCCAACATGGACCAACAAGGATATATACCTTTTAACTCATACAAAAGGACCAATATATCGGCAGGGGGTAATTTTAAGTTGGAAAATGGCTTACAAGTTGGTGCCAACCTAAGCTATTCAGATAGCTATCAAGTAGGTCCGTTCCTAGGAGAAAACCAATTTGTTGGGGCTGCCTCCTCCTTTGCGAGAACTCTCGTATTGGGCAGAACATGGGACCTTAGTCTTCCCTATGAAGATGCCAATGGTGCACCCGTAATCCCCAACGGGGGTTGGGATCACCCATTATGGTCATGGGAACACAATCAAATCAGAACAGGTGTAAACAGGACTGTGGCTAACGTAAATTTTGCTTACGATTTTAACGAGCACATTAATGCAAGATATCAGTTGGGTATCAATAAATATGATCTGGCGCGTGTAGAAATAACCGACAAAGGCTCAAGAGCAGCTTCAGGAACAGGTAGAGTTGTAACAGACAATTACGACAGTGAAGAAATTGAATCAACCTTTGTGGTCACTTTCAATTATGATTTGGCCGAAGACTTAAATATGAATGTATTGGTGGGTAACAACGTAAACCAAAGATCTGACCACCGTGTTGGTTACACCGGTACCAATCTAATCGCAGATGGCATCTTTACCGTTAATAATACGGCCAATGTGGTTTCGGATGTGGATGAAATATCAAGAAAAAGAATAGTTGGTGTCTTCGGAGACTTGGGATTGGGGTATAAGGATTATTTGTTCTTAAACGCCACTGCCAGAAACGACTGGTCTTCAACACTTCCCAAAACCGACAATAGCTTCTTGTACCCATCGGTTTCCTCATCATTTATATTTACCGAGGCATTTGGGTTAAAAAATGACATTATCAGCTTTGGTAAAATTAGAGGAGGTTGGGCCAACGTTAGCAGGGATGCAGACCCTTACCAGATTAATAAGATTTTCAGTGTTGGAACGGTATACGCAGGACAACCTTCCGTATTTGTACCATCCACACTTGGTAATCCTAGTTTAAGTCCAGAAAACACTGAAGAATTTGAAGTAGGTTTGGATTTGGAACTCTTTAACAACAGAGCGATACTCGACTTTACCTGGTACAAAAAAACAACTACAGATTTGATTTCCGAGGTTAATGTACCTACCTCTTCAGGATATACTTCATTTTTGACCAACATTGGTGAAATGGAAAACACAGGTATTGAAATAGGTTTAACTCTTATCCCAATTAGGACCGAGAATTTTAGGTGGTCTACTTTTACCTCATTTACCAAAAACGATAACGTAGTAAACGAATTGATCGAGGGTCTTGACAGGTTTCCACTTAACGTAAATGAAATTGCCTTTGTAGACGAAGGAGAACCTTTTGGAGTATTCTACGGAACCGCTTTTGCAAGGGATGATGAAGGTAATTATTTAATTGAAGAAGGTGGTGGAGGTATCCTACAGGCTTTGGAAAACAAAGCAATAGGTGATCCCAACGCTGATTTCAAAATAGGATTTACCAATACTTTCAAATACAAAACCTTGAGTTTACAGGCTCAATTGGACTGGAAAGAAGGAGGAGACGTATTCTCATCTACAGTGGAATCCTTATTGGGTAGAGGAGTAACCAAGGATACAGAAGATAGGGAACGTACTTTTATAATACCTGGTTTCTATGGCAACCCTACAACTGGGGAGGCTATTCTTGATGGTTCTGGAAACAAAATTCCAAACACCACCCAAATTACAATGAATAACCTATATTTCTCGCCTACTACCAATAGTAACACATTTGGTATAAACTCTGTGGACGAGGCCACCATTTATGATGGTACAGTATTTAGGTTAAGGGAAATTGCCTTGGCCTACGAAGTTCCCAAAAAGTTTTTGGACAAAACCTTTATTGGAGCCATGACATTTTCTATCGTAGGTAACAACTTATGGTATTATGCGCCAAACGTACCCAAATACACCAATTTTGATCCAGATGTTACTGCCTATGGTTCTGGTAACCTGCAAGGTATTGAGGTCTCATCTGCACCTAGTTCCAAAAGATTTGGGTTTAAACTTAACGTTACATTTTAATAAAAAGAACTATGAAAAATATATTTAAAATAAATCTGAAAAGCCGCACAATGTTCGCCGTAGCATTGGTGTCTTTACTTTTCTACAATTGTAGTGACTATTTGGATGTGAATACAGACCCAAACAATCCCACTACAGCTCCTCTAGATCAACTTTTGACGGACACGGAGAGAAATTTTAATCTGATTACTGAATTTAGGGTTTATATGGCAGAGGAACTTTCCGCCTATGTACACCAATTCACCTTCCGTGAAGAGCAGGATCAATACGGTACCAGACAAGATAACACTGATATTCAAAATTCTTGGGACGTTGCCTATTCAGTAATAACCGAAGCCGATATAATTATCGAGCAAGGAACTGCTGAGGAAGAAATGATCATAGTAGGGATGGCCAAAGTTCTTAAAGGATATACCGCCACCATTATTGCCGATATCTGGGGCGACGCACCTTATTCCGAGGCATCCAAGCTTGCCACAGGCATTGTTAGTCCGGTTTTTGATGATCAGACTGCCATTTACGAAAATGCATTGGCACTGATTGATGAAGGTCTTGCCAATATTAATAGTGGACAAGGTTCCAACCCTGGCACACAAGATTTGTTTTACGATGGCAGTATTTCCAAATGGAACAAATTTGTGAACACCTTAAAATTAAAATTGTACAATGAAATCAGATTGTCCACCATGTTTGATGCAGGTAAATTAAATGCTCTAATTGCATCAGATAATTTTATGGCCAGCAGTGCTGACGATTTTGAATTTCCTTACTCTACTACCCAATCACCGGCAGAAGAAAGAAATCCCTTGTTTAGAACTTCGTACTTATCTGGCCAAACCTCCCACTATGCCAGTCCCTGGTTCTATGAAATATTGAAAGGATGGAATCCAAATATTCACAATGGGGTAGAGGATCCAAGATTACCTTACTATTTCTTTAATCAGTTAACGCCAGGACAATTACCTCCAGATGTTGGAGATCCAACTACAGGCGACCCAAAGGCCGATTATTGGGATAGAAACACCGGATTCCACACTATTAGATTTGGTAGTGTAGGACCCAATAGGGATTTTGCTTCCCGAGAATCATCCACCTATCCTGGAATTTATCCAGCTGGGGGTAGATATGACGACGGTGAAGGTGGTGATGCGGATGTAGATGCCGGTACAGGTGCAGCTCCACATAGGATGTTGACCTATCATGAATCTTTATTTATCATGGCCGAATTAATGCAAGCCAATGTAATTTCCGGGGATGCAAGAACAGTGTTGGAAGACGCTATGAATGCTGCTTTTGCGAAAGTAGATGAAGTTGTTGCCAATTCAGCAACAACCCAAACTGTTCCGAAACTTGTTGGCACTACAGCCGTCGACGATTTTATTGATGGAATCCTAGCTGAATTCGATGCTGCTTCAGAAGCCAAAAAGATGGAAATTATAATGACCCAAAAATGGGTATCCACTTTTGGTGATCCTTTTGATCAATATAACGACTATCGAAGAACGGGCTACCCTGTATTGGCCGACCCCAATGGACCCTCTCCTGAATACCAATTGGACAATGGAGATGCTTGGCCTTTAAACGACAGCGAAACAACATTGACAAGACCATACCAGGTTTCCCTATTCTGGCCACAAGCCGAATTGAACGTTAATGAGAATGCACCTGCCCAGAAGGATGCTACGACGTATAAAATATTTTGGGATAATTAATAGATAAAATTCATAACATGAAAAACATATATATATTAAGCCTCTTTTTAGCCCTATTTGTGCTAAATACGTCCTGTGATGATGACGGAGGTACTTCGGCAATCCCAACCACCAATGGTGCTTTACCCGATTTTGCGGTAGTGGATGGCAGTCCTGCATTTATTGATCTAACAGGTTTGGATAATCTAAATTTACAATTCACCGTAGGTGTAGGTGTTGGAACTCCAACGTCTTTTGATTTGAAAGCTTTCTATGCTACGGTTGATGGAGATTTGTACGGACCGGTTACTTTGGATGCAGGTGTAACCACTTTTCCTAAAGAATACTCACTTACAAGTACTGATATTGTTAGTGCATTCTCAGAACTTACAAGTACTGATGACATAGCTTTGGGAGATATGTTCAAACTATTCACTTCCTACACATTTGCGGATGGAACAAAACTTGAAGTCCTCAATAGTAAGGCAGAGCCTAATTATTATGCTGCCGATTTTAATCAGATTTCAGATTTTAAAATCAGTTTGGATTACATCGTATCCTGTCCTTCCGATTTAGGAGGCGATTATAGCGTTATAAGTAACGGTACTTCAACTGATGGAGCTCCCGCAAATAATCCATTGGTGGATTTTGCGTACAATGTTACCCTAACTGACAATGGCGGAGGAAATTACACCATTTCTGACGGAGTTGCCGGGGTTTACCAAGATTGGTATTGCGCCCCTTATGGGTATTGCTTTGAAACTGCCGGCTCCATGACCGATATCTGTGGAGATCTTTCTGGATCTTGGACTGAATCCTTTGGATGTGAAATCACGCTTACCGGTTCGGTAAATGCAGATGGAACCTTATCGATAAGTTGGGAAAATTGTTTTGGCGATTCTGCCACTGCTGTTTATACACCGCAGTAAATCTTAGTTAAACCCAATATAATAAGGGTTATAATTTTCTTAAAAACCGTTGGAAATTAATTTCCAACGGTTTTTTTTATTCAATATCCAAAAGTTCTAACTAATCCACTTTAATCCTAAGTATATTTAAATGTTGAAACCCATTAAAATTGCATTTATATCTCACTATTTTTCTACCTTTACCCCATGAAGAACACAGAACAGATTTATGGCATCAGGGCCGTAATTGAAGCCATAAAATCCAATGAACCCATAGACAAGGTTTTTATACAGAAAGGACTAAAGGGCGATCTGTCCAGGGATATGGAAACACTCATCCGCAAAAACGGCATTAGCTCTTCATACGTGCCCATTGAAAAATTAAACCGACTTACCAAGAATAACCATCAGGGCGTAGTGGCCAACATATCACCTATTACCTTTCTGACCGTTGAAGAATTGGTTGAAAAAACATTGGAGACCAAGACAACTCCCCTTTTCCTACTATTGGACCAACTTTCGGATGTGCGCAACTTTGGAGCCATCATAAGAACGGCCGAATGTACTGGAGTAGACGGAATCATAATTCAGAAAAAAGGAGCTGCCCCGGTTACTGCAGATACTATTAAAACTTCTGCAGGAGCGGCCTTTCGCGTACCTATTGCCAAGATAGACCACATAAAGGATGCCGTATTCTATTTACAGGCTTCTGGAATAAAGGTTATTGCCGCAACCGAAAAAACGGAAAACACCATATATGAGGTTTCCTTTAAGGAACCTTGCGCTATTATCATGGGATCTGAAGATGTAGGTATCTCCCCATCCATTCTAAAGGCGGCGGACCATATGGCGAAGCTTCCCCTATTGGGTGAAATTGGTTCGCTAAATGTTTCGGTGGCTTGTGGAGTTTTCCTGTATGAAGCAGTAAGGCAGCGACAGGAATTGTAGAAATAACCAACGGTGTCAAAATCTTTCTAGTTATTCCAGATTCGAAAAAATCTGAACTTTAAAAATGTTCAATTTCTTTCTTGGACGGAAATTCTCTGCTTTGTCTAATGATCTTCTTTCCCTTCTCCCGAATCTTTTTTGAAATGATATTTAATGATAATGTCATCATCTTCTTGGACAGGAGGCTTGCTCTCAATAAAATTCCCGTGTTCATCAAAATGTTTTAGGAATTCATCGTCTTCCTCATTATAATCCTCCTTTTCCCAGTCATATTTTTTCAATATGGGCAGAGGGACCTTCATGGCAAATGCCAGAAACAGTCCCGTAACAAATCCGCCTAAATGGCCCTCCCAAGAAATACCGTCCTCAACCGGAAAAATATACCACAGCAAACTCCCGTAGATAAAAACCACCATCAAGGACAGGGCAACCAAACGATAATGTTTGGATATTATTCCTTTAAAAAAAATAAAACTCACCAATACATAAATCAAACCACTGGCGCCTATATGATAGGATGGCCTTCCAATTAGCCAGGTTATAGCACCCGACAAAAGAAATCCCCAAAGCAATACTTTAATGGCTATATTCCTGTAGAAATAAGCGAGGGATGCTGTGAGAATGGCAATTGGAATGGTATTGTTATAGAGATGATCTACGGACGAATGTATGAACGGACTAAGGAAGATGCCTCTAAGTCCTTTTAAGGTCCTTGGATAAACTCCATAAGCGTTAAAATTCACCTGAAACCTAATTTCAAACCAATATACGGTCCAGATAGAGAGTACCGCCAACATTGGAAATACGATTACTGAATTGGAAAATTTGAAATAATTACTCTCTGTCATATCCGAAATATAAAACTTAATTCATTAGACTTACTAATCCTCCTTAAAAACATAAAGCTACTTTTAGCTCTCCTCTCAAGAGGGGAACTTATTTGATGCCATATTTCAACCTTTATAAAATCAATGGACAATGGCATTTAACTAGAACTTTGTAAAAACAAAAAATAACCAGTACTAAGACCTTAAAAAATCAACCCCATATATGCATCACAAAATACATATGGCCGTATTCAGCTCCCCTCTTGAGAGGGGTCGGGGGTGTGTTCCTCGAAATTCGCAATATACCATTCTATAGCCCTAATTACGTTGTCGGTATCTTTTAACACTTGCTCGTCGGAAAATCTAAGTATATGGATACCTAACATATTCATAACCCCTTCTTTCTTTACATCTTTATTGAAGACTTCTATAATTTGATGGGAATAGCCATCCACCTCAATGCCCAGCATCAATTCATGACAAAAAAAGTCTATTATATAATTATCTACTGGTTTTTGGCGATGAAAATCATACCCATACATCTGTTTCCCCTTAAGTTTTTGCCAAAGGATAATTTCGGCCTTGGTGGAATTGTTCCTAAGCTGCCTTGCCAACTCTTTAAGGTTTGGATTATAGGGTATAATCTTTCTCTTTTGCATTTGTCTTTGTTTTTGTTTTTTTACACACCCCTAACCCCTCTCAAGAGGGGAACTTATTTGAGGCAGTATTTCAACCTTTTTAAAATCAATGGACATTGGCACTTAGTTAGAACGTTGTGTAAACAAAAAATAACCAGTACCAAGACTTTACAAAATCAACCCCATATATACATCACAAAATACATATAGCCGTATTCAGCTCCCCTCTCAAAAGGGAAACTTATTTAATGCCACTTTTCAACTTAATTAAAATCAATGGACATTGGCACTTAGTTAGAAAGTTGTGTAAACAAAAAATAACAGTACCAAGACCGTACAAAATCAACGCCATTTATCCATCACAAAATACATATAGCCGTATTCAGCTCCCCTCTCAAGAAGGGAACTTATTTGAGGCAGTATTTCAACCTTTTTAAAACCAATGGACATTGGTACTTAGTTAGAAAGTTGTGTAAACAAAAAATAACCAATACCAAGACCTTACAAAATCAGCCCCATTTATCCATCATAAAATACATAAAGCCACATTCAGCTCCCCTCTCAAAAGGGAAACTTATTTGATGCCACTTTTCAACTTAATTAAAATCAATGGTCATTGGCACTTAGTTAGAAAGTTGTGAAAACAAAAAATAACCAGTACCAAGAGCTTACAAAATCAACGCCATTTATCCATCACAAAGTACATAAAGCTACTTTTAGCTCCCCTCTTGAGAGGGGTCGGGGGTGTGTTCCTCGAAATTCACAATATACCATTCTATAGCCCTAATTACGTTGTCGGTATCTTTTAACACTTGCTCGTCGGAAAATCTAAGTATATGGATACCTAACATATTCATAACCCCTTCTTTCTTTACATCTTTATTGAAGACTTCTATAATTTGATGGGAATAGCCATCCACCTCAATGCCCAGCATCAATTCATGACAAAAAAAGTCTATTATATAATTATCTACTGGTTTTTGGCGATGAAAATCATACCCATACATCTGTTTCCCCTTAAGTTTTTGCCAAAGGATAATTTCGGCCTTGGTGGAATTGTTCCTAAGCTGCCTTGCCAACTCTTTAAGGTTTGGATTATAGGGTATAATCTTTCTCTTTTGCATTTGTCTTTGTTTTTTACACACCCCTAGCCCCTCTCAAGAGGGGAACTTATTTGAGGCAATATATCAACCTTTTTAAAATCAATGGACATTGGCACTTAGTTAGAACGTTGTGAAAACAAAAAATAACCAAGACCAAGACCTTACAAAATCAGCCCCATTTATCCATCACAAAATACATATAGCCGTATTCAGCTCCCCTCTCAAAAGGGAAACTTATTTGAGGCAATATATCAACCTTTTTAAAATTAATGGACATTGGCACTTAGTTAGAACGTTGTGAAAACAAAAAATAACCAGTACCAAGACCTTACAACATCAACCGCATTTATCCATCACAAAATACATATAGCCGTATTCAGCTCCCCTCTCAAGAAGAGAATTTATTCGATGCCATTTTTCTGCCCTTTTCAAATTCAATAGAAATACAAAATTTAATTCAATAGTCTGGCCAAGAATCCATTTTCGGATAAATTGTCATCCCCATAAATGTCTTATTTTTGTTCTATGAACGAGCCGTTAGCAGAAAGGGTACGCCCCAAAACCTTGGAGGATTATATAAGCCAAAATCATTTGGTGGGAGAAAATGGATCATTGACCCATCAAATAAAAAAAGGAATCCTGCCATCACTGATACTTTGGGGGCCTCCAGGTACTGGAAAAACCACTTTGGCCAATATTATTGCCCAAGAAAGTGGCCGCCCTTTTTATACCCTTAGTGCCATTAGCAGTGGTGTAAAGGATGTACGGGAAGTTATAGAAAAGGCGAAGCAAAGCGGAGGCCTGTTCACTACCAAGAATCCGATACTTTTTATTGATGAAATCCATCGCTTTAGCAAATCCCAGCAGGACTCCCTTTTAGGGGCCGTGGAAAAAGGTTGGGTCACCCTTATCGGTGCCACCACCGAAAACCCCAGCTTCGAAGTAATTCCGGCCTTACTATCCCGGTGTCAGGTATATATTCTAAACCCTTTTGGAAAAGAAGATCTTGAAGCTATGCTCCATAGGGCCATGACAGAGGACAAGTATTTAATAACCAAAAAAATTAAACTCAAGGAAACAGAAGCCCTTCTGCGCCTTTCTGGCGGTGATGGAAGAAAATTGCTAAACATCTTTGAGCTTATCATCAACTCGGAAGAAACGGATACCGTTATTATTACAGATGAACTGGTTTTGAGTAAAATTCAGAAGAACACCGTTCTTTATGATAAAACCGGCGAGCAACATTACGACATAATTTCTGCCTTTATAAAATCGATAAGGGGAAGTGACCCCAATGCAGCGGTATATTGGTTGGCCAGGATGATAGAGGGAGGAGAGGATGTGAAATTTATCGCAAGGCGCCTACTTATTTTGGCTTCCGAAGACATTGGCAATGCCAACCCTACGGCCCTAGTGATGGCGAATACAACTTTTCAGGCCGTTACTACCATAGGATACCCCGAAGCTAGGATAATATTGAGTCAGTGCGTCATCTATTTGTCCACCTCACCAAAGAGCAATGCAAGTTATATGGCCATCAACAAGGCCCAGCAAACCGTAAAACAAACAGGGGACCTATCCGTACCCTTGGCATTGCGCAACGCCCCTACCAAACTAATGAAAGACCTGGGTTACGGGGGAGATTACAAATATGCCCACGACTATGAAAATAATTTTATAGCTGAAGAATTTATGCCCACGGAAGTAGCTAGAACAAGCTTTTACCGCCCTGGCAATAATCAACGGGAAAATGCCATAAAGGATTTCCTAAAAAAACGGTGGAAAGATAAATATGACCTCTAAAATTGGTTCAACCCCTGTTATGCCCTGGTTTATGCATAAAAGGTATTAAACCTCAGGGCAAGCCTGTCTGTCGACAAAGGCAGGCCCTGAACCCAATAATAGGAATCGACCCAAGGGTATTGAGCCTAGATCCCGCCGAAAAAGGCGGGATTAGTTCAACTTGCAATTTTAAGTGCATCTTTTTGACTTCTCAAAATTGAGTTTCACTAATGAATTATAAATTCTAATCCTTTATTATCCAATCCCTAAGGTCTCGACTGCGCTCGACCGGACAATACCTATTTAATTATAAAATGACCCCCTCAAACTCAGTCCAGAGGTTATTCGTTTCGCAGACTCCAATAACTATAGGGAAGAATCTTAGAATTTAATATTCAGCTCTTGCCCCATTAATTTATCGCCTTCATAATACTCAAAATACCACTTGTCGCCTTTTTTCAAAACCACACCACTATGCACATCCCCTTGGGCAATATAGAAATTGGCCTGAGAGGTAGCATACATCCTCAATGTTATTTTAGGGGTACTGTCTACCAATTGAAAACCGTTTGGAATAGCCTGCGCATATAATACCCCAGCCTGTTCTGTTTTGTAATCCACATTAGGCAATGCCATAGCAGGCTTATTTTCTGCTTTAGTAATATTGGACTGAACCGGTTCCATGCTTTTGTAGGACTGTTCCTCTAAGGTGGCTTTTTGTTCAACCACCGGGTTAGGCATATTTTGTTTTGGTGCTACACTGGCCTTTTCTTCAATTCTTTTAACATCATTCTTAAAGCTCACGGTAGCGGGTAAAGTATCGCCAGTAGGCTCAAATTTATATCCTAGGCCGGACAAGGACACAAAGCATTCCTTTATTGCCTCCGAAAAGGCCGATTTATAATCTTTTTCCTTGCTACTACCTTCTACCGTGGTGTAAACCACATTAGACTGACAATCCTTGAGCGTAAGGGTTACCTTAGTAGTAAACATGGATGAATCGTCCTTAAGGTTCAAAAGCAGACCAAGACATCTGTTCGCCAACAGATCCGCGGGCATATCATTGTCATAAACTGCCGTAAAGCCATTTTCGACAAGATTATATTTGATCATAGTACTTGTCTGATACTGATTTTCATTTTTAAAAGCTTCAAATTTGGTCGGAACTATAATGTACTTGTATTTGTTTAATTCGGCTTGTGACATGCCATAAAAGCCACACATTAAAATAAGCGGCAAAATAAAGTTTTTCATCATTTCAAATTTCATTGTTAGTGTTGATAATGTCGCCCGCTGCTCCTTGAATTTCATATTGTACAAAATAAAAAGCCAACTCCATCCTTTTGAAATCCATCCACGGGCGAAAATTAATAGACTTAAATAATAATTAGAGCAAAAACTAAACCAATACGGCTTTTTTACATTAAATACTTTGAAAAATATTCCCTAGAAAGGAGCATTTAAATATATTAAGGTTGGTTGCAATAGTTACAATATTATTTCTTCCCCCAAGATATAATATTTAATCCTAATTGAAAAGAGGAGTAATGACTATCCGCTAGGTTATTATAGGCCAATAGGTTATCTGCCATAACATAGATGTTTACGGGGCCAGCCTGTAGATTAAGTCCCAAACCAATATTGCTCCAGGAAAACTTATCTACGGTGTAGGTTGTTTTTAGCGCCAAAGCCCTTCCGAATCTTCGCATATAAAAGGCAGTAAGCGCAGCTTGTGGCCCTCTCGGCCTGTTGATCACATACAATTGTCCGCCAACACCATTGGCGTATTTGGTATAATCCTTTCTTTTTGACACCATATAATTACAGTCGCAATCCATACTTTGATTAGTGGGCTCTCCCCAATTATAACGTAGGGAACCATACAGTTTGGTAGGTCTAAAATAAATATAGCTCTTATTGTTGGTTCCGTGGGGAACCAAAGCATCTACCTCATCAACTAAGTCTTGCCAAAAATCGTCATTGGAGTTCGAAAATGCATCCGGTAAAATAACTTCTATCCCCTCAACTGTGGCATTGCCCTTAATGGTATAATTTTTAACGTCGGTGGAACTATAAATAAACCCAAGGTCCAACAAACTTCCGGTTATTACGGTTTGCTTGTTAAGTTTATAAGTAAATCCCAGATCGATACCAAATCCCAAATCTCCACCAAAAAATAGTCTTCTGGTCAAAATTCCAGGCAATAGGGAACTATCATTGTCAATGGCGTCCTCTATTTCGTTTAGACCTGAGGACCTTAGTTCCAGGTCGGCATCAATGGTATTTGCCAAGAGGTTATTCTGCCCTTCATCGGTTACAAAATAACCCTTGTTTTTGGTGGACGAAAAATTGAAGGCACTAGAATATATTTTTGCCCTTCCACCAAGGGTCAGGGCCCCATCCACTCTTTTGTTTATTCCGAAATGAAACACATTGAGCATCTCCCCACGTGTTTTTAAATGCCCGAGATCAAATTTTCTTCCCAATTGATCGGCGTTGCCTTCAAAGGCCAGGACAGCATAATCCTTAAACCAATAGCCTATAGCATCACCTTCGTTGTAAATCCCAAAAGAGTAGAAATTATCCCTATTACGGCCGCGAAAACCTCCATTCAGCAACTCCACCTGATAAGTACCGCTAAGTTCGTCACGGGTGCTCATACCATATATGGCCCGCTCCCTGACCTTCACGTTAAAATCCACTCCGTCGTCCGCAAACAGATCGTTTACCGTAAGCCCACTACTACCGGCCTGAAATGAAATTCCCGATAATACGGGGATTCCGGCATACCATTGAAAGTCCGTTGACATTCCAGGATTGATCATTAAGGCTTGGGGGATCTCAGTAAAATCGTACAGTATTTGCTTGTTCTGGGCAGTAACAAAAATACAGCCCAGTAACCAGGATAATAAGACGAGTTTAACTTGTCTCATTTTAAACGAAGTCTGAATTTTCCACTGGACCTAAAAATAATTTTTGGATCCGGGAGGTTGGAAACGCTACTATTATCTCCTAAATTAAGGACACTTACCTTTATACTTGAGGTATTTTTTATAATTTCTATGCTTCGTCCGGTACCAGTACCATAGGCCACCTGCAATTGCACAAGGGGCGTTGGCGCCGGATCTACATGAAAATATTGGGTATCCAGTGTATTCCCACCTTCATCCAAAAATTCAACCGTGGCCTCCATTTCCTTACTGGTGGTATTCTCTATTTCATAAAATATAAAGCCATCCAAAACTCGGTCCGAGAAGGCATCTTCACTAAAACCGTCAAAATTAAAATCTTGGGAATAAAAATCCTGTCCCTGAATTTCATTCAACAACCTTTCTGGCGATTCTATATACAATATACTCGCCTCTACCGTAGGAATAATTTCCAAATCATCATATTGATCGAAGTTTTGCCTTTCTATACAGGAATAGAGCGCAAGCATAATAATGGCGGGAAGTAAAATTCTATTTTTCATACCAAAACCTTCCAAGAACAACTACTGGTACCGTGTTGTTATAGTGTTACTCTAAATTATAACTCTATAAATAAGATTTTATTTCACTTAAATCGTGAATCATGTCGCAATATTCGTGCTTTGGTTCATTATTGGCGTTGAAATGAAGGGTATGAAGCCCTACCGACTTTGCTCCCAAAATATCTGCCTCCAAACTGTCACCGATCATCAAGGATTTCTGGGGCAGCACCTTGGCCTTTTCAAGTGCCAATCTAAAGATAATTGGGTTGGGCTTTTTAACACCGGCCATTTCTGAATTAATTATATGCTCAAAATAATTGTGAATATTGGAGCTGTGTAATTTTTTGTACTGTATTTCCTGAAAACCGTTAGTGATAATATGTAATTTATAATTCGGCTTCAAATAGTCCAAAACTTCTGTTGTATTGGGGAAAAGATGGTTGCATGATGACAAATACTCAATATATTGATCGGATAAAACATCAATTAATTCATTGGATATGGTATACCCTAGCCTATCAAAGGTAATTTTCAATCTTTGGAACCTTAATTCATTTTTGGTTATTTTCCCTTCCCGATAAAGCTTCCAAAATTCAAAATTTAAAGGGATATATACCTTTAAAAAATCGTTGAGCTCCACATTGACAGAGTTCTCCGAAAGAATTTTTTGAAAAGTCAGGGCGGAGTTTCTCTCAAAATCCCATAGGGTATGGTCCAAATCAAAAAAAACATCTGTAACAAGATTCTTAAACATTTACTCGTTTTAGGATACTACTATATAATTTCTTCCAATTCAATTTGCTTTCACCCCCAATCAATTCATTTGAAAAAACTGTTATGAACTTGCCGTTCACCTTTTTTGTTTCCAAATAAAGTCTCTCCACAGCGGAAAAGGCCTCCGTTCTATTTCTATATTTCAACAAGCCATAATCGTGCACCGCAAAAGGATGTATCTTAATGGGCTGCTGAACTTCCAAAGGGATATCATAAAAATAAAAAGGCGTACAGGTACCTGCCCTAAATCCAATTTCATGGGTGTATCCCATGGTATAGTCGTCCGTAAAACCAGCTTCGATCAAATTCCTATATGTTTCTGGAATGTCTACCCTGTTATAGCGCATACGGGAACTACCAACAGGCCTATTGATTACATTGGCCAGATTTTTTTTCTCCTCCTTGAGCAGGGCTATATCATTAAAGGAACTATAGGAACAGGACAAAGAAACCTTATCGTAGTCCGCAACCGATTTAATTAGGTGCTTAAATTTATTATTGTTGGGGGACACATTTTTGTCATAAGTGGAATACTCCGCAAACTGGAAAAAAAACATACCCTTTACCTTGTTGTTCTTGTGCAATTCTATTAGTTCGAAAAAATTGTCATAGGGATCCTTTTTCAAATTTACCCATACCGAAACCCTATCAAAAACCCTACGGATCTTTAGGGAAGCCAAATCGAAAAGAAATCCAGACATACCACGGACAAATCCTCTATGGGCAAAACAATGGGAACTGGATACATCTATGATGGAGGTATAAGTATAATTTCTTGGTCTGTGTTTAAGATCCTTGAATTTTACCTTTAATGCAAACAATAGTTTTTGGGCCCAAATGTCTACCAACGGCTTTTCCAGAAAATCGTGCTGAAAGGCCAAACTGTCCTTGGGAGAAAATCTGCCATGCATATCCTTTACATGTGGCAAATACTCTTCGTACCTACTCAACATGTAAAAACTTGCAGAAAAAATATCGAAGGGCAGATTACTTCTGTCCCCGGTAGCAAAAAAACAAGGCGTACCCTCCCAATCCGCCAAATAGATCTGTATGTCGTTAATTCCCTGCTCAAACAACAGGTCGTTGCTCCGCACAAAGAATTCGTTCTGTAAAGGCTGTTTGGTGTATGTTATCTTTGGCCCGGTATGTTTAATAAAATCCTCAACTTTGGTAGTGTAGCTAACCTCTATTCCCAAAATAGTTGTAAATATATGCCGCATAATATAACTGAAGCGATGTGTAATTTTATGGGTATAGATGAGCAACATAATTATTTACTTAGTCCATTAAAAAGGTTCTGCATTTTTGATTTTGGAAGTCTCTGACCAAAACCATAGATCACAAGCTCCATTTTAAAGGATATTTTCATCTGCAAAACTAAAGTATTCTTTCTGTGTGATGATGATATGGTCCAAAACTTTTATATCCAAGGCCTCTGCAGCTACTTTTAGTTTTCTTGTAATCTGCTTATCGGCCTCGCTTGGCCTTAAGGTACCTGAAGGATGGTTATGGGCCAAAATCAGTCCTACTGCACCCAATTCCAATGCCTGTTTTAAAACTAAGCGAACATCTACCAATGTCCCGGTAATCCCCCCCTTACTAAGTTGCCCAGCCTGGAGCACTGCGTTGGAATTATTCAGAAAAACTATCCAAAATTCCTCATGTGGCAACTCGCCCATCTTAGGCTGTAAAAGTTCAAAGACATTTTTACTACTGCTGATCTTTGTTATTTTTTGAGCCTCTTCTCCCCTGCGTCTCCTCCCTATTTCCAGGGCCGCAGCGATAGAAACCGCCTTGGCCTCCCCAATTCCCTTAAATTGCATAAGCTGTTTAATGGACAATTTCCCCAGTTCGTTCAGATTGTTGTTTACCGAGGCCAATATGCGTTTCGAAAGCTCCACGGCACTTTCATTGCGACTTCCCGAGCCAATTAGTATGGCTATCAATTCTGCATCGGAGAGGACGGATTTTCCTTTTTGCAACAATTTCTCACGAGGCTTATCATCATCGGACCAATTTTTAATAGAGAAAGAAGATGGTTGTTGTTGCATAACCTAAAGATAAGAATCTTATGGTTTTATCATAATCAGAAAATTAAATTTTAAAATGGCCGGCAACATAAACTCCTACATAAAAAAAGCCCATCCGCCATTCCGATAAAAAATGGCCTATGGGCTACTATGATTTAGGTCTAATATTAAATTTTAGAATTCCCTATAAGGTGCATCCAAGAACTTATTGGCCTCTGGTTCCGAAAATCTAGCGGTGGCGTTATCCCAATGCAAGGTCTTATTTGGAAAGCGGCCTGCAATAACCCCCAACAATATAGTTTCCGTTAATCGTGCCGAATATTCAAAGGGAGCGGTAGTTTCGGCTTTGCCCAAACAAGCGTCCACAAACTGATGGTAGTGCTTGTCCCCTTCGGAATCATAGTCCCTAACCGGCTCGCCTATGGCATCCTGATCCTTGATTATGGACAAATCCAGCTCCTGATATTTACCATCTATAATAAGTCTGGGCAACTCCATAAAATGCGGCAATAAAAGTCTCCCTTTTTCACCTACAAACATAGCCCCTTGCCCAGGTAGTTTCTCATTGTTGGGCAATTTCAAGTCTTTATGCTTCTCAGGAGCCCCTTTGCCGTCGTACCAGATCCACTTTAAGGTATCGGCCGTATATTCGGTTCCGGGAAAGGTATAGGTAACGGTGTTCTTTTCAGGAAATCCAAATCCTGTTGGTTTTCTACATTGGTTCTTTATGGTAATGGGAACATCCAATTTAAGCGCGTTATACGGGGTATCAAAAATATGCACGCCCATATCTCCCAATGTACCACAGCCGTAGTCCAACAATTTTCTCCAATTGGCCGGATGGTAATATCCCTCCTTATAAGGTCTTTCGGCAGAAGTCCCCAACCACAGGTTCCAATCCAAATTCTCTGGAACCGGATCTGATCCTTCCGGCTCCGGACCATCATAGCCCCAGTTCTTGGGAGACCAAGCCCTAACCGTGCTAACCTTCCCAATAATTCCTGATTGGATCAATAAAGTAGCCAATTTGTAATCGTAGAAAGAATGTACCTGAATTCCCATTTGGGTGACCAAGTTTTTTTCCTTTGCCATCTTGCGCATCGCTCTGGCTTCCACTACGTGATGGGTAAGGGGTTTTTGACAATATACCGGTTTTCCGATCTCCATGGCCATCATGGAAGCAGGAGCATGGGTATGATCCGGGGTCGAGACTATTACCGCATCTATATCGTTCTTCATTTCTTTGAGCATCACCCTATAATCCTTGTAGACTACAGCGTTGGGGTGCAATTTTTTGGCTCCTTCCAATGCCTTGGAATCTACATCGCAAAGTGCAACAACATCCACCAATTCATGTGAGGATATGGACTTAAGGTCGGCCCCTCCCATATTACTAACACCTATATGGGCCGTTCTTAAGCGTCCATTTTTGGACAAGGCCCAAACAGAGGTTGGCAGTAGTGCCGTTAAACCCAAGGCAGCGGTACTTTTTAGAAAGTCTCTTTTTTTCATAAGTAAGTTTTTTATTGTTTTTATTATCGGTCAAACCAAACCGACAGAATTAATTTCTAAAGTTTTCTAATTTTTATATTTCTGAACCAAATGGGACTTGAATGATCCTGAAATCCGATATATCCAGACTTGAACTTGCCATAATATTCCTCATCCTTCCATTTTCCGGAATTCTTTCTTTCATACCAATCCTCGGACCATGGAACAAAAGATAGTACTTTTTTCCCGTTGAGCCAGTGCTCCACCTGCTCTGGCGTAAATACTATTTTAGAAGAATTCCACTCTCCAACAGGATTCAATATTTTTTGTTCCGGATCGGCCACATGCATGGCATAATCCGAGGCTGTTTGCTGTAAGGGTTGGAGTGCTGCTGGATTTTCGGTATGCCCAAGGCTCAGGTTATAGGCCGTTAGATCATGGATTTTTGCATAGTTTTCATCATCGATCAACTGGTATTCAGGAGAAATATTTGGTGGCCCGGCATTGGGTATACCTTCCTTTAGGTGATAAAAAATGCCACTATTGCCTCCTTCCGGCAATTTCCATTCCACATAGAACTCAAAATTATCAAACTCTTCCAAACCATAGATAATATCCTTTCCCCCGGTATAATCCTGTTCTAGTCCCAATTCGGTATCAAACGTCAATACACTGTCCTTCACGACCCAGCCTGGAGGCAATGATTCCCCGTTGTAAGCTCTCCATCCGTTGGTTGTTACTCCATCGAACAAGTATATCCAATTTTCGCTTTCTGCCGCAGTTTCAGCTTTAGCTTCAGCTTCGGGTTTGTTATCAGTTTTGGTTTTGCAGGAAGATAGTACCAATGCAAAGGAAAAAAAGGCAATTAGCAGTTTCATGTATTTACTTTTTTTGTAGTATTTATAAAAACATGAAGATAAAAAAAAATCGCAAGAGACCTAAGGCAGTGAAGTGTAATTTAAACGGATTTCAACTCCCGTAACAAATTCTCCATATTCAATGGCTTTGTAAACATTATCAAGGATCCGTCCGGCCCATAGGTCCAAAGGCTTTTTGGGCGGTCCCAGTATAGTTCCACTCCGTTTTTGTCAGGGTCGTCCAGATAAATGGCTTCCGAAACACCATGGTCACTGGCCCCCGTTAACGGATATTCTGCCTTAAGCAAACGCAGATATATATTGGCAAGATCTTTTCTAGTGGGATATACTATTGCCGTATGGAAAAGACCAACACTATTGGTAGGCGCGGGAGACAGGCCTTTACTATGCCATGTATTTAAACCAATATGATGGTGGTATCCCCCAGCGGAAATAAAGGCGGCCTGATTTCCGTACATTGTGGTCACTTCAAAGCCCAATAGATTACAATAAAAATCCAAAGATCGTTCCAGGTCTGCAACCTTTAAATGTACGTGTCCAATTCGGGCCTGTGCAGGAATAGTATAGTCATTTTCCATTTTCGGAGTGATTTTTACGCAATCATCAATCTCTAATTACCAACTTAAAAATTTGTGCATCAACTACCCTTGATTTCATCAATACTTATAAATTCTTGCCGCATAAGTATTGGAACTGTCAATGCGATAAATATTCATGGGATAATCGCCGGAAGGCTTAAGAATGGGCATTTCTACAGTCTTTTTCTTTGAAGAAATGTTATTGGACTTCTGATTGTCCATCACACTACCAAGCCGATCTTTATAATTGAAGTCAAAAACAATAGAATCCTTTGACCCATTCCCCTTTCTTTTAAATGCATTGGCCTCATGCAGGCTCCAATCCTTTACCAATGCATCGTTATCTACAGAAGGCATAGGGTTTTGCTGGGCATTTAAACTATTGCCCATTAAAAACAATCCTGCACAAAAAAAAGTGAAATGTTTCATTTTATATTTTTTTTTTGTGGGCACAACATCAATGCAATTTTTTAAAACTCCTCGCAATGAATACCCTTTTCAATTTGTTTCCTTAAGGCGGTTACAATAGTTTCCAATTCCTCTGGTGCCTTGCCATACTCAAAGGTAACCTTGTATTTCTTGCCGGAAAAATTCTCAATCTCCAACCACTCGGCCCCTCCATCTGCGCAATCCGGACATCCCACGACTTCTGGCAACGAAAAAAATTCTTTTAAATCTACTGCTTTTTTAATAGAGTCCCAACTCAATCGGGTCAAGTTTTCTTTACAATCAATAGCTTCTACCTGATTATTCCAACCTGAACGGGAATAAATTACCGTGTCCGACTTTAGCAACATATCAATCTTACAATAGCCAACACACATTCCAAAGGAAGTGCCATAATCTATCTGCTTTATATCTGAAGGATTCACCTCATTTTTTTCACAAGAAAGCATTAGGCCGGTCATCAACAAAAGAATTATACCCTTTTTCATTGGTTAGTTGTTTAAAAATGAAGCTTCACCCAAAGTATCCCCTTTAGAGACTTTTAGCTAATTAAAATACTGATGTTAAGATGTTTATAATGCTATTTGGTTGCGTAGTCTATTTTTATATTTAAGCAAGGGCAGTACCATCTACACCCCCAATAAGAATTGATATAACCTCTTCCAAGGTGTCCAATACCCCAGGATTGGTGCAGTTGATCATAATGGAAAAAACCATATCCTGCTCCGGATATACATAAAATACAGCATAGCCCCCTACCCCATTGCCCACATGGCCATAATATCTCCTGCCCATCTTATCCTGGGTAACCTGCCATCCAAGCCCGTAGTAGGTTGGAGTGCCATTAATGACCCCAGAGGTTAGAAATTGGGATTGAGTTTTATTATCCCTAAACTTGGAATCCAAATAAACCTGCCCAAAACGGGCAATATCAGAGGCCGTGGATAAATAGCCCCCTCCTGCCAATTTGTACGCATTGTTAACCGGAATAGCCTTCCTGAAACACAATCTGCCCTTAGAATAAAATGTGGTGCAGTTTGGAGGAAGATCCCCCGGGACTTCCGGGAAGGTATTTTTTAAACCATAAGGTTTTAATATTTTTTCCTGAACATATTCCGCAAAGGGCATACCACTTACCTCCTGCATTGCCAAAGAAATTAGTACCCAGTCAAAACTGGTATACTGAAATCCGTTTCCAGGTTCAAAAAGAAGGTCGTCATTTTGGAATAGGGCAAGCGACTCCTTTATCCCCAAAGGCTTGTTTAGGCCATATTCCCCACCGCGGTAGCCTCTAATTCCCGCAGTATGTCCTGCCAATTGTCTAAGTGTAAAATCGAACTCTTTTTTGGGAAAGTACGGAACATACCTATAAATGGAAGCGTCCAAATCCAATTGTCCTTCCTCCACCATAGTGGCCAATGCGGCCGCTGCAATGGGCTTGGACACACTGGCAATCCTAAAGATGGTATTTTGGGGATCTATGGTAGTTTGCTGTTCCACATCTGCAAACCCATAGCCTTTCTCAAAGAACACCTCATTGTTTTTGAGCACGGTAATGGCAAGGCCTGGAACCCGCTGGTCATCTATAAGCTTTTGCAAAATTTGATCCGCCCGGATCTTGCCCAATAATTCCTTGTCCCCACCGATTACCCTTCGGGAAGCGAAAAAATTCTTTAAATATTTTAGAATGGGATTCATGGGGTTGCTATGGATTAACATTGAGGCTTTCCTGTTTGGAGCCTTACTTGGAGATTTATTCTGCCAACTTTTGGGAATTAACTACGCTAACAGCAAAACCTGCAATTTCAGATCAAAAAACTACCTACTTACTCACTAAAAATCAGTTCTCCTTTATACAATTGCTCAACCTCCACAACGGCCGGTCTATTAAAACTTACCACATCTCCAGTGCCGCGTAAGGTGCCTTTAAGGGATTCCTGGGGATTCAAGCGCATATCGTTGGAACCCCTATGGTTAAAGCTAATGTTATCCGCCATTAGGGCCTCGGCCTCCAAACGGGAGTCCCCTGAGGCAAAAACAATACTGAAATTAAGGGTTTGGCCCCTTAAATTATAGTACGAAATTCCATTGGAAACAATGGCCAAACTTTGGGTGTCCAACTCTAAATTGAATTCCCCACTGGTGTACCCGGCATCCGGGTCATTAAAACTCTCGGAAATTAGGGTTAAACTAGGATAGGCCAAAACGCCCTCACTCAGGACATCGAGCCCCGTACTGCTCCTAATCTCGGTAATATTGGGAGCGGTAACATAAACCTTGGTAAGTCCGTATTTTCTTGTAAAATTACAATCATTGGTATCGCGCAGCAATAGGCGGTTATCCACAACCTCCACCCCAACTTCATTCCTTAAATATTCCCCTGTTTCCACTTCTACCTTTAAGGGACTACCCTGCCGTAACGTCAATTGCACATTCTCATAGACTGTAATTGCAGTAAAATTAGGTACTTCCACGACTTCCCTGCTAATATCCCCGGCATTTTGAAAGCAATCTGGCGCATTCTCGCTATTGCAATTCACAAGCACCAACAGTATTGCCAAGAGCTGGCCAATTCTAGCACCGGTTGTCGCAGCACTCCTCCAACCCATTCTTATCTTCAAAATAAAATAGTTCATCATATTATATCATTTGAGCAGCATATCTGTTCAATTAATAAACTCTAAAGCCTAACTCCAACCCCGAATTCCACAGCTTCCGCTTTTGCACCATGCGATTTTAAACTTATCGCCCCATAGACCTTATCCGAAAAATATCGCTTCAAGCCAATTCTATTATAAACCTTTCCTTCAAAATCGAAAGGATAGTACACATAGTAACCCAACTGGGCAATAACCGACATTTTATTAATAAACAATTCATGGCCCAAAAACACGCCAACACGTTTATAATCATCATCCGGTTGCACCCCATATTCAGGAAAGGCTACCGACTGATAGCGTATAAGTTCCTTTAAAAAGTTGGAAAAATACACATCCGTACCCAGCTGCAGGGCACTTCTTCTAGTAAAGCGCTTGTCTACATAGGCAGAAAAAATATAAAAAGCATATTGGCCAGAATCCACTACATCACTCTCATTTATACCGGACCTAAAGGCCAGATTAAGTTTAATAGGCTCTGAAACCTTCAATTTTTCGGTTCTAATATATTCCTCTTCCCGGCCACCATCCAGATCATAGGTCAAGCCAACATTGAGGGCCATGGTATTGGTAGAGGTGTTGGGTGCGGTAACATTGGCATTGGAGTAATGTATCAGGGATATCCCGGCCTTGAGCCCCAAGCCTTTGAACAAATTTTCCTTGTGATAGTTCAACATCAAATAGGTTGAACTCAAAAAATGGGAACCATAAGCGTTGTTCCTAAAATTTTCGTTCTTATCAAAAGGGTTGGTGTTATAGGCAATGCCCTGCCCCAACCTAAACTGAAGGTTTCTTCTAAAAAAATAAAAATTGTAATGGGCATATAGGCCATAATTCTCCCCCAAAGTACTGTTGTTCATATTCTGATAAACGAACGAAAAGCCCGTATCCGGATAATTGTAGAGTTGCTGCCATTCCTCATCCCCATAAGTCTTCCTATTGTATCCCAGGATAATACCACCGGGATGATTGGTGATCAAATGTGAAATATCAGTATTGTGCAAGAGCACCGAACCATAGTATTGACTAACATCCAAAGTGTACCTCTTGGTTTCTTTCGGATTTTGTGAAAAGCAAAAAGCTGTCGACAGACAGCCTATAAGAAATAGCCTTAGGTTCATGGGGAGCAAATGTAATGAAAAATTAAAAATAGGTTTTCTAAATATTGACAATGCTGGCTACACTTCTCCAGTACCCAAGAAAATTAATTCTGCAATAATGGGCCAGAGGTCTTTTTAGAAAAGCTCTTTGGCAATAGCCTCAATATTATCGGATTTGCCCATGGAATAATAGTGCAATACGGGCACCCCTGCCGCCTTCAGTTCCTTGGATTGCTGAATGGCCCACTCTATACCTACCTGACGTACGTCCGCATTAGTGGAACAATCGTCCACCGCATCTATCAAGTCCTGTGGCAGGTCTATTTTAAAGACCTGTGGCAATAATTGCAAATGCCGCTTAACCGCAATGGGCTTAATCCCGGGAATAATGGGCACATTTATTCCCATTTTCTTCGCAGCCTCTACAAACTCGAAAAACTTCTGATTATCAAAAAACATTTGTGTCACCACATAATCGGCTCCAGCTTCTACCTTTTCCTGTAACCTTTTCAAATCCGTAATCAAGGATGGTGCCTCTAAGTGCTTTTCCGGATACCCAGCAACGCCGATACAAAAATCGGCACTATGGACCGTCTCTACCTTGTCATGTAAATAATTACCGTGATTTAAGGCGTGGATCTGTTTTACCAGTTCAGAAGCATAGGCATGTCCGCCCTTGGTAGGATTAAAATACTGTTCCTCCTTACGTGCATCCCCACGTAGGGCCATCACATTTTGGATACCCAAATATTGACAATCCACCAACACATATTCGGTCTCTTCTTTGGTAAATCCCCCACAAAGCACGTGTGGTACGGTATCAACTCCGTATTTGTGCTGTATAGAGGCACAAATGCCCACAGTACCGGGTCTCATACGGGTCAATCTTTTATCCAACAAACCTTCCCTATCTATGTAAACGTACTCCTCCCTAGAAGTGGTTACGTCAATGAAAGGTGGTTTAAACTCCATTAAGGGGTCAATATTATCGTATAATTCCTGAATACTTCTTCCTTTGACCGGTGGTATAATCTCGAAGGAGAACAATGTCTTCCCCTCCGCTTTTTTTATGTGTTCCGTTACTTTCATAATTTCTCCCTCTATCCTCTTCCTTATTCTTTAGAAAAGGCACATTAGCTATTATTTTATTTAGTTCCCTGCAAATGGGCTATTCCTAATTCTTATTTTCTATTCTATTTTATTATGGCAGCCCACAAACACTCCTTTCTGTCGGTTTGTGGCCGGGCTATCCACTTAATTTTTTTATTCCAAAGTCATAAAAAAGATATCGTTCCTATCCCTGCTGCATGGAATATCCAACTTCAACCCAACTTTACCTATTCTTTCTTCTTCTTTCGAGGCCAAGACCTACAAGGTTTTGGAAACCTTGCAGGTCTAATTTTGCCAGCATTGAGCATTGGACACCTATCTCCTTCTCTTCGAGACCTACAAGGTTAAAAAAAACCTTGCAGGACAAAACAACAACCTTGCAGGTCCAACTTTGCCAGCATTGGGCACCTATCTCCTTCTCTTCGAGACCTACAAGGTTTAAAAAACCTTGCACGACAAATCAACAACCATGCAGGTCTAATTTTGCCAGCATTGAGCATTGGACACCAATCTCCTTCTCTTCGAGACCTACAAGGTTAAAAAAAACCTTGCAGGACAAATCAACAACCTTGCAGGACAAAACAACAACCATGCAGGTCTAACTTTGCCAGCATTGAGCATTGGACACCTATCTCCTTCTCTTCGATACCTACAAGGTTAAAAAAACCTTGTAGGACAAATCAACAACCATGCAGGACCCTAATCATCGGCTATATTGGGTGCCAACCATCGGGCTGCCTCTTCCAAGGACATCCCTTTCCTTGCTGCAAAGTCGGCCACTTGGTCTTCCTTTATTTTACCTACCCCAAAATACCGAGCTTCTGGGTTGCCAAAATAATAACCACTTACACTGGCCGCAGGCCACATGGCCAAACTATCTGTCAATTCTACCCCAATCTTTTCCTTCACTTCCATCAATTCCCACAACGTTAACTTTTCCAAGTGATCCGGACAGGCAGGATAACCAGGCGCAGGCCTAATACCAACGTAGGATTCCTTGATCAGCTCCTCATTGCTAAGTCCTTCATCAGCGGCATAACCCCAATGGTCGATCCTTACCTCCTTGTGCAAATATTCTGCGAAAGCCTCGGCAAAACGGTCTGCGAGTGCCTTGACCATTATACTGTTATAATCGTCCAAATTCTTGCGGTAACCATCTGCCAGTTCATCTGTTCCAAATCCTGTGGACACACAAAAACAACCAATATAATCCTGCAGACCACTTTCTTTGGGGGCAATAAAATCAGACAGTGCAAAATTAGGTTTCCCCACATATTTTTTAGCCTGTTGACGCAAAGTCCTGAAAATATATTCTTCCCCGTTATGGGTAAGGGCTATATCATCATCATTAATCGTATTGGCGGGAAACAGTCCAAAAATAGCCTTTGCCTTAAATAGCTTACCGTCCAAAATCTTCTTCATCATTGCCTTGGCATCTGCAAAAAGCTCGGTTGCCTGTTTGCCAACTACCTCGTCTTCCAAAATATCCGGATACTTGCCATGCAGTTCCCAACTTCTAAAGAATGGGGACCAATCTATATAAGGCACCAATACCCTTAAATCAAAATCCTCGATCATTTGGATGCCCAAAGTCTTGGGCTCCACGATTTCGGCCTTTGCCCAATCCAATTGATATTTATTTTTCCTGGCCTCCTCCAAGGTTAAATACTCCTTGTGCTTGCCCCTATTCAGGAATTTTTGCCTAAAATCGGCATAGTCCAATTTAATATTTTCCTTATACTTATTGGACGATTCCTTTTGCAGAAGGTCGCCCACCACTGTAACCGCCCTTGAAGCATCATTTACGTGCACCACCGCACTCTTATACTGAGGGTCAATTTTAACCGCCGTATGTGCCTTACTGGTGGTAGCACCCCCGATTAGCAAGGGAACGGTAAAATTTTGTCGCTGCATTTCCTTGGCCAAAAAGACCATCTCATCCAAGGATGGGGTTATAAGACCGCTCAGCCCTATAATATCCACTTTTTCCTCTTTGGCAGCATTAATAATCTTCTCTGGGGGAACCATTACCCCCAAATCTACTATCTCGTAGTTGTTACAGGCAAGGACCACACTTACAATATTTTTTCCTATATCGTGCACATCCCCTTTTACGGTAGCCATGAGTATTTTTCCCGCAGACGAGCTGCTTCCTTCAGGAAGTGGATTCTTAAGTTTTTCCTCTTCAATGAAAGGCAATAGATAGGCAACGGCCTTTTTCATGACCCGGGCCGATTTTACCACCTGGGGTAAGAACATCTTACCACTTTGAAAAAGATCCCCCACCACGTTCATTCCGGTCATCAAATGCCCTTCGATCACTTCTATTGGTGCTTTTACACTTAAACGCGCCGCTTCTACATCCTCTACAATATATTGGTCTATTCCCTTGACCAAGGCACGGGTAATCCTATTTTGTAAGGGTTCTTCCCTCCAGGACAGATCTATCTTATTTTCCTTCTCCTTACCAATTACGGTTTCTGCAAAGTCCAATAATCGCTCCGTCGCGTCTTCCCTTCGGTTGAGGATTACATCCTCTACATGCTCCAAAAGGTCCTTGGGAATATCATCATAGACCTCCAACATACTTGGGTTTACAATTCCCATATTCATACCCGCCTTTATAGCATGATACAAAAATACGGAGTGCATTGCCTCCCTTACGGGATTATTCCCCCTAAAGCTAAAGGACACATTACTTACCCCTCCACTAACACTACAAAAAGGCAAATTTTCCTTTACCCATGCGGTGGCCTTTATAAAGTCGAGCGCGTTTAACTTATGCTCGTCCATTCCAGTGGCCACGGGGAAAATATTTAGATCAAAGATTATATCCTCTGGCGGGAACCCAACCTTATTCACCAAAATATCATAAGAGCGTTTGGATATTTCCAAGCGCCTTTCGTAATTATCTGCCTGCCCTACCTCATCAAAGGCCATTACAATGACCGCAGCCCCGTAACGCCTAATTAATTTGGCGTGTTTAATAAACTCTTCCTCCCCCTCTTTGAGACTTATGGAATTCACTACACATTTTCCCTGGACTACTTGTAGACCTGCTTCTATGATCTCCCATTTAGAGCTATCTATCATGATAGGGACCCGGGCAATATCCGGTTCGGCCACAATAAGGTTCAAGAACTTTACCATAACCTCTTTGCCATCAATAAGACCATCGTCCATATTAACGTCAATGATCTGGGCCCCACCCTCTACCTGTTCGCGGGCAATATCCAAAGCTTCTTCAAACTTCTCCTCCTTGATCAGTCGAAGGAATTTTTTGGAACCAGCCACATTGGTACGCTCCCCTACATTTACAAAATTACTTTCTGGGGTAATCACCAAAGGTTCCAAACCGGAGAGTTTTAAAAACCGTTTTGTACTATGTTGTTCCTTATCCGTTGTATTGCTCATTATTTTTATATTGACCTCGACATTAAAAACACCAAACTGTGTCTTTAAAATGGCAAATTTGATAGTTCCACATTGCCTCCTGAGAGTATGATCCCCACCTTTTTATTTTTAAACTTTTCCCTTTCCTTTAACAAGGCAGCAAAAGGCACCGCACTTGACGGTTCTATTACCAACTTCATCCGCTCCCAAATCAATTTCATGGCATTGACAATTTCACCCTCCTCCACTCTAATTATATCAGAGACCAATTCCATGATAATCGGGAAATTTATATCCCCTAAGTTAGTTTTAAGTCCGTCCGCAATAGTGTCTGTTGATGTATTGTACTCTATTTTCCCACTCTTAAAAGCTCTATAAGCGTCATCCACTTCCATTGGCTCAGCACCTATAACCCTGCAATTTTTCCCTAAATAATGGGCTGCCAATGCCGTACCGGCAATAAGTCCACCGCCACCTACCGGGCTCATAACATACTCCAAACCTGGTTGATCCTGCAATAGTTCCAATGCCGCTGTACCTTGCCCCACAATTACATTCAGGTCATTGGATGGATGTAAAAATACAGCTCCCTTTTCCGCAACTATGTTTGCTGCCGATTTTTCCCTGGCCTCCAAGGTAGGCTCCGTAATGGTAACCAACCCTCCATAAGATTTCACTGCCTCAATTTTTACGGCCGGGGCACTCGATGGCATTACTATATAGGCATTCACCCCTAAATTCTTGGCCGCCAAAGCCAAGGCCTGACCAAAATTTCCGGATGAATGGGTTACCACACCTGCCTTTTTTTGGGCCTCACTTAATTGTTGAATGGCATTGATAGCGCCCCGCATTTTAAAAGCACCCATTTTTTGAAGGTTCTCGCATTTAAAGAAAACCTCTGCCCCTGCCATTTCATTGAGTAAGCGGGAAGTGAGCACCGGTGTTCTATGAACAAAGGGTGCAACCCTATTCCCAGCTTCAATAACAATCTGCTTGCTAGGTATCATTGGTTATGCGCTTCTAAGGTATTTAGAATTCTAGGGGAATAATCCTTAACCACATCGGCCATTGCCTTTATATGTTCGGGAGTGGTGCCACAACATCCGCCAACTATATTTACCAAGCCTTTTTCGGCATATTCCTTTATCTGTGCCGCCATTTCCTCCGGTGTTTCATCATATTCCCCAAAAGCATTTGGCAATCCCGCATTGGGATGTGCAGAAACGGCATGCTCCGTTTTACTGGAGAGCACCTCTAAATGGGGCACTAGCTGACTAGCTCCCAAGGCACAATTGAATCCTACGGACAAAATGGGTATATGGCTTATGGATATCAAAAAGGCTTCAGCGGTTTGTCCGGATAAGGTTCTACCGGAAGCATCGGTTATAGTACCGCTCACCATAATGGGGACATCTATATTTCTTTCTTCCTTCACCTCTTCAATGGCAAATAAAGCAGCCTTGGCATTTAAGGTATCAAAAATAGTCTCTACCAATAAAATATCCACACCTCCGTCCAGGAGGGCCTCCACCTGCTGTTTATAAGCCACCCGTAATTCATCAAAAGAAACTCCTCTGAAACCGGGATCATTTACATCTGGGGACATACTGGCCGTTTTATTGGTAGGCCCAATACTCCCCGCTACAAAACGCGGTTTATTAGGTTCTTTGGCCGTAAATTCATCAGCGACAGCCTTTGCTATTCTGGCCGACTCATAATTTAATTCGTAGACCAGATCTTCCATATGATAGTCTGCCATAGCAATGGTAGTGCCGGAAAAAGTATTGGTTTCAACTATGTCGGCCCCAGCTGCAAAATACAGACGGTGTACCTCGGCTATAGCTTCCGGCTGGGTAAGGGACAATAGGTCATTATTTCCCTGTAAGGGATGTTCCCAATCCTTAAATCGTTCTCCCCTAAAATCTTCCTCCGTAAACTTATGCCGTTGAAGCATGGTCCCCATGGCACCATCCAACACCAAAATCCTTTCCTTGAGTACGTCCTGAATATTCTTCATATTAGTTTTCAAAAATGTTTGCCCGCTTTAGACCAAACAAAGATACCATCACATATGGCCCAAACTTTTTGGGACCACAAAATTAGAAAATTGACACCCGAAAAACAAAGTATAACAACCCTGTTATAGGTATCAAATAAATTAATAAAATCAAGTAAGGAAAAGTTTTGGACCTGCGTCTTTCTTTATGTTATCTATTCCCAAATTAAATTCCAGACAAATAGAATAAAACATAGGATTAGAACGTAGCACCTTCTTTATTCTTCGCGATAGATACCGACTACGAAAAAGGGTTGCTAAGGCTTCACCGGGTCTAGTCCCTCCGCCTTTCTTGATAACGTTTCAAATTGATAATGAACTAAGTGCAAAGTAACGCATCAGTGCCCTTAAAAGCAAGGAAACACTACTTTATTTTAAATCCCTAAAAAATTCAAATTCCGGAATATTTTGTAAAAATGAAACCTGCCAGACATTAAGACCTGGCAGGCTAAAATATTGGTAAAATGGTTATTAAGCCAAAATACTTTGAACTACTTCTTTCTTGGCTTCCTTCTTGCTACCGTCAAATCCTTCTACCCCTCCAACAGTGGTATATTTCATTACATAACGCTTTCCTGGATTAATCAACTGGTATGCACTCTGACACATCACAGCAGCTTCATGGAACCCGGACAAAATTAATTTAAGCTTGCCAGGATAGGTGTTTACATCCCCAATAGCATAAACCCCAGGAATATTGGTCTGATAATCGTAGGCGTTGTTAACTTTAATAGCATTTTTCTCTATTTCAAGCCCCCAGTCGCCAATAGGACCCAATTTTGGGGAAAGTCCGAACAAAGGAATAAAATTATCCGCTTCCACATAGGTTTCGCCTTTGGCCTCATCATTGTGTTTTACTACAACGGCTTCCAAATTATCGTCTCCGTACAATTTAACCACTTCTGCTTCCGTAAATAGTTTAATTTTACCCAGCTTGGCCAAATCGGCAGCCTTTTCCACGGAATCCAATGCTCCCCTAAATTCATTTCTTCTGTGCACCAAAGATACTTCAGCAGCCACATCGGACAGGAATATAGCCCAATCCAAGGCAGAATCACCACCTCCGGAAATAACCACTTTCTTATCCCTGTACACTTCAGGATCCTTAATAATATATGCTACACCCTTATCCTCAAAATCTACCAAATTCGGAATTAAAGGTTTTCTAGGCTCAAAAGAACCCAATCCCCCAGCAATTACTACTACGGGAGCATGATGTTTTGTTCCTTTATTAGTAGTTACCACAAAGGATCCATCATCCAATTTATCCAAAGTTTCGGCTCTCTCGCCCAAAGTAAACCCAGGTTCGAAAGGTTGAATCTGTTGCATTAGATTCTTAACCAAATCTCCGGCAAGAATTTCAGGGAATGCTGGAATATCATAAATAGGCTTCTTAGGATAAATTTCCGAACATTGGCCCCCAGGTTGAGGCAAGGCATCTATAAGATGCGTCTTCAATTTCAACAATCCCGCTTCAAAAACCGTGAACAACCCTGTTGGACCCGCTCCAATAATAAGTATATCTGTCTTTATCATACTACTTTGATTAATTCCTAATTTATAATTGTACCCTTAAATCCTAAACTATTTTAGATAGGTACTTTTCTTTATTATTTATAACACCTGTGGGTGTACTTCTAATGTTTGGGCATAATTCAATACCGCCGATCTGTGCTTTACAACTTCTCCCACCACTATAATCGCCGGGTTGCTCAATTGGCGCTCGACCACGATTTGTTCAATGGTATCTATGGTGCCAATACCCAACTTTTCATCCTCACGAGTACCGTTTTGAATTATTGCAATTGGCATATCTGCCTTACCCTCCAATTTAAAAAGCTCTACGATCTCCGCTAGTTTTCCCATCCCCATTAAAATGACTATTGTGGCATTGGATTTAGCTGCCAAGGCAACATCTTTGGACAACTTATGCTCTTTGGTCGTACCGGTAATTACCCAAAAACTTTCCGCTGCACCTCTTTTGGTAACGGGAATGTTTTGGGATGCCGGTACGGCAACCGAAGAAGAAATTCCGGGCACCATGGCCACTTTCACACCCTTACTGGCCGCATATTCCATTTCTTCTGCTCCTCTACCAAAAACAAAGGGATCCCCGCCTTTTAATCGGACTACATGCCCATAGGTTTTGGCCCTGCTAACAATAAGATCGTTTATCTGCTCCTGCTGATAAGCGTAGCATCCTTTCCTCTTCCCAACAAAAATATGTTCGGCATTAGGCGCATACTCCAATAAGGCTACGTCCACAAGGGCGTCGTACAGTACCACGTCTGCCGCCTGCAAGGCCTTTATGGCCTTTAGCGTTATCAGCTCCACATCGCCTGGTCCAGCACCTACTACGGTTAACTGTCCATGGCTCATGGATTCCTGATTGGAATCAGGAATTACCACTGTGGCATCAACGTGAATATCATTTACCTTATTAATCATTGTTATACGTTTGTCAATTCTAATTTTCTATAAGCCTCTACATTGGCCAAAAACTCTTCGGCATCCTTTAAATAAGCTTTTGCAAAAGCTTCGGTAGGCGCATTCTGATTTAATTGAAGTACCATTTTTTCAAAGCTTTGATCCAATTTAAATTTACCGGACGCCACAAACAACTCATCAAAATCCTTTATAATACTGATGTGCGTATTTACCTTGGTATTTTCGGCAGTCAATAAAGCCTTGGCCGTATTTACCATTGATGAATAGGAATGATAGATACTGGCTGCCCATTTCTCCTCTTCCAAATTCAGTTTTGCTGTTTCAATCTTTTCCTCACTGTCAAACAACAAAGTGGCTATTAAATCTATTACCACCCCGGCACATTCTCCTATACCTATGGCTTGTTCATATTTTTCCGAGGTTCCCCAATCAATAAAATCGGATGCCGTTAGGTTGTCAACATCTGACAAGGGCTTTAGAAAATCATAGAAATACATTTGACCCTTTTCCTCGTAATATTCTACAAAAGGTTTTCCGTTGCCGTTTGCATCGTAATCATTTAAAATAAGTCTCAAAGATTCAGGTCCCCTCTTACTAGGTATCTTAATAACCTTATCTGCAAAGCGACCATTTCCATCTCCTAAATTACCGCCTCCCAAAAGCACTTGAAGTGCAGGGGCCACCAATTTATCCTTTGTTCTCACGGACATTCCCTGAAAACCAATATTGGCCATATTGTGCTGGCCACAGGCATTCATACATCCACTTATTTTAATAACCACATCCGGGTTATCTATATAGTGTGGGTATTCTGCTTTAATTACCCTTTCCAATTCATCAGCAATCCCTGTACTACTGGCAATACCCAAATTACAGGTATCCGTACCAGGGCAGGCTGTAATGTCCAATGCCGTATTGTATCCAACTTCAGCGAATCCCAATTTTTCCAATTCTTGATAAAAGAAGGGCACCAAGGATTCCTTAACGTAAGGAATCAATATATTTTGACGCAGGCTCAACCTAATTTCACTTGCAGCATATTTTTCCACCAAATCAGCCAATTGTCTGGCCTTTTCAATATAAAAATCCCCCAATAGTACTTTTATTCCAATAGCAACATATCCCTGTTGTTTTTGGGGAACCAAGTTTGTGGCCTTCCATTTTTCAAATGCCTTCTGATCCTTAATAGTTACTTCAGGAGCATCATTCTCCGCAATATTTACTTCTGGATAGGCATCTGCATCTATTGCATATGTTTGGACAGGGATTGCCAATTTCTCCTCTTCCAACAATTGCTTAAATCCGTCCAGGCCAATATCCTTAATTAAGAATTTCATTCTTGCCTTTGCCCTACTTTTTCTTTCTCCAAAACGGTCAAAAACACGAACCACACCTTCCATCAAAGGAATAATCTGGTCTGTAGGAAGAAAAGAGTAGATTACATCAGCATGGCGGGGCTGCGATCCCAATCCACCACCCAAAAGCACCTTAAAGCCTCTTACTCCATTTTCAATCTTGGCAATAAAGCCAAGGTCGTGCATGTAGGAAAGACCGGTATCCTCATCCGAGGCAGAAAAGGAAACCTTAAACTTCCTTCCCATCTCCTGACTTATAGGGTTTCTTAAAAAGTATTGAAAAAGTGCATGTGCATATGGGGAAACATCAAAAGGTTCCTTTACATCTATACCGGCAGTTTCACTGGCCGTTACGTTACGAACCGTATTTCCACAGGCCTCCCTTATAGTAATATCATCCTGTTCCAACTGCGCCCATAATTCCGGTGTACGGTTGATATCCACATAATGGATCTGAATGTCCTGACGGGTGGTAATATGAAGTCGACCGGTAGAATATTCCTCCGAAACATCACAAATCCTCCTAAGCTGTTGGGAGCTAACCTTCCCATAGGGCAGCTTTATACGAATCATTTGGACCCCAGGTTGTCTTTGCCCGTAAATTCCCCTGGCCAACCTAAGGCTACGGAATTTCTCCTCGTCCAAATTACCGCCTTGAAATTCACGGATCTTAGCTTCCAATGCTATGATGTCCTGTTCTACAACCGGGTTTTCCACTTCTGTTCTGAAAGTCCGCATGCTACTTATATTTTTTATTCAAAATGATTATTAAATTCTTTTAAAACCTTTATCCCATAGGATTAATAGGTTAAATTGACAGCAACTCCATCCCCTTGGGGCTGGAAGCAGGATTAATTTATAAACCCAACCCCGGCCGTTGTATTGGTTTGGTTATCTATTAGGATAAAAGAGCCATTGGTTCTGTGATTCTTGAAGGAATCATAAAAAATAGGCTTGTTCAATCTAAAAGTAACCTGTGCAATATCGTTCATTCCCAAAGCAGTGATAGATGTATCTATGCCAGAGTAATCCGGATGAATCTTATGGTGAATGTTCTCGACCTTGGCCAAAACCTTATTTACCCCATGTTGCACTACATATTTACCTCCCACGGTCAATTTTTGGGAATCCATCCATGAAACAGTAGCGGTAAATTGCTTGTCGATAGTAGGCAAGTCACCTGCCTTCACCAACATATCTCCCCTACTCACATTGATCTCATCCTCTAAGGTAATGGTTACCGAAGAACGTCTGGTTGCCGTTTTATACTTCTTATCGTAAAAATAAATATCCTTGATCTTGGATCTGGTCATAGATGGCAGTACCACTACTTCGTCCCCAACACTTAGTTCACCGCCATACACTTTTCCAGCAAATCCTCTAAAATCGTGGAATTCATCGGTTTTGGGACGTATCACATACTGAACTGGGAATCTAGGGGTACCAACGTTGTAGATATCCTTTCTATCCAATTCCTCAAAATGCTCCAATAGGGTCTGACCTTTGTACCAAGCCATTTTTTCTGATCTGTTTACCACATTGTCCCCTTTAAGCGCACTAACCGGGATAAAGGTAATTTTCTGATCCTGGTAATCGCGCTTGCTCATCAATTGCTCAAAATCGGCCTTGATCTCATTATATCTTTCTTCCGAAAAATCAACCAAGTCCATTTTATTTATGGCTACAATAACATCTTTTATCCTTAATAAATTATTGATAAAAAAGTGTCTGTTGGTCTGCTCAATAACTCCTTTTCTGGCATCGATCAATATAATGGCCGCTTGGGAGGTAGAGGCACCGGTAACCATGTTACGGGTATACTCCACGTGACCAGGAGTGTCCGCTATAATATAACTCTTGTTAGGCGTGGAGAAATAGATATGCGCCACATCTATAGTTATTCCCTGTTCCCTTTCCGCTACCAAACCATCTGTGGCCAACGAGAAATCCAGATAGTCATATCCTTTCTGCTTCGATGTTTTTTCAATGGCTTCCAACTTATCATCGGTAAGCGATTTGGTATCGTAAAGCAATCTTCCGATCAAGGTACTTTTACCGTCATCTACACTTCCTGCTGTTGCTATTTTTAGTACTTCCATTTCTTTTGTGTTTTGTATTTGGCGTTAGATTTTGTTGACATTATTTTAATTGTCAACCTGCTTCAAATGCCGACTTTAAAAGTATCCTTGTTGTTTTCTTTTCTCCATTGCGGCTTCGGAACGCTTGTCGTCTATCCTTGCTCCCCTTTCGGATATCTTGGATTCCCTAATTTCCCCTACTACCTTTTCAATGGTATCTGCATGGGAAAGCACCGCGGAAGTACAACTCATATCCCCTACAGTTCTAAAACGAACCATACGTTCCTCCACTTTTTCATCTTCAGCACGGAAAACCACATCATCTTCTGCAGACCATATAAATCCGTCCCTTAGGAATATCTTTCTCTTATGGGCAAAATAGATGGAAGGTATTTCTATTTCCTCTTTTTGGATATAGCTCCAAACATCCAATTCCGTCCAGTTACTAATTGGAAAAACCCTTACGTTCTGTCCCAACTCAATCTGACCGTTCAACATGTCGAACAATTCTGGACGCTGATTTTTCTCATCCCACTGACCAAAATCGTCACGAACGGAGAAGATACGTTCTTTGGCACGTGCCTTTTCCTCATCCCTTCTTGCTCCACCAATACAGGCATCAAATTTAAATTCCTCAATGGCATCCAACAAAGTGGTGGTCTGCAACATATTCCTACTGGAGTATTTACCCGTTTCCTCGACCACTTTTCCTTGATCTATGGAATCTTGAACATTACGTACAATTAACTCCACTCCCAATTCCTTGACCAATTTATCCCTAAAGGCAATGGTCTCAGGAAAATTATGTCCGGTATCTATATGCATTAAAGGGAAAGGTATCTTAGCAGGATAAAAGGCCTTCTGGGCCAATCTCACCAAAGTAATGGAATCCTTACCCCCCGAAAACAGCAACACAGGCTTTTCAAACTGGGCCGCAACTTCCCTTAAAATATAAATAGCTTCGTTCTCCAAAGCATTATTGTTCAATACTTCCAATTCAGTCGATTCGTTCACGCCTACTAATGTTTCCAATTCTGATTCTACAATGCTCACAATAATTCTGTATTTAATTGGCTTCCCCTAAAGGAATAGTTCACCAATTGTTAATATTATTTTCTTAGGTATGTAATCCACATTCCCGGTTTTCCAAAACCTTGGTGGGGTCAAAATATTTATGTTCATTGGGCAAATTCCTATCCTTGAGGTAGGCATCCAACTGACTATCGTTATAATGGTAAAAAGGACTCACCTTCAAAACCCCGTCCCTACTTAAACTTAGAATATCCAAAGAATCCCTCAAAGCTGTTTGACCTTGTCTTAGGTTCGTAAACCAAACATCTGGCTTATGTTCCTCCATAGCCCTTCTAAACGGCTCCAATTTCACCTGCTCCGTAAAAAGCTGATGCCTGGGATCATCTATCCCAGGAATTCCCATTATGGCATCCCTATGAGAGGAAGTTTGTTTGGGTACATATAATTTTACATTCAAATGTAATCTTGCAATCAGCTCTTCGGCGTGCTTGTAGGTATTGGGCGTATTATAACCAGTATCGCACCATACAACAGGGATATGAGGGGATACATCTGTCACCGCATGCAAAATAGCCACTTCATATGGACGGAAATTTGTGGTTACCAATGGATTCTTGGCAGACTGTATTGCCCAGGAAATTATTTCTTCTGGTGGTATACCTTTAAATTGTTGGTTTAATTTGTGTATTTGCTCCTCTGTATATGCCATTGTCCTCAAATCTTTAATTACTTTGAATTTTGCCTTTTTATTTTCCCCAATTAATCTTGTTCCAGATTCTTTCATGAAAGAAATACAACAACATCTTGGTAAACAACTCTACAACACCTATTGAAAATGCAACTGACAATGTCCCGGTAACGATCCAAGAAATAAGAATGGTATCCAAGGTTCCAATAATTCTCCAACTAATAGATTTGGCAATACTCCTTTTAGGATTTTCGGAAGTCTTATCCGCCTTATAGCTTTTAGTGACAGTACTTGAATTATTATTTGCAATTAATTGTTCAGCAATCATATGACAAAAAACTTAAATTTATTACCCTATCGATTTAATAGAGTAAGCAAAAATAGAAATATTTTGCAAACCACCATAAAAAAATAAAGTTAAAATTCAACTTACCCTATAAATTTAGTAGATTAATAAAATTTCGCTCGAATTTTGAAGATTATTAATGCTTCTAACCAAATTGAAGCATAAACCAAAACACTAACCTAAAAATTATTGCTTATCCCCTAGGGTACCAGATCGGCAAGCGTATTATTCTTAAAGACCTCCAGGGTACTGTCCCTGACCTGTAGCATCAATTTGTGTACGGAACAGCTGGCCTCATCGGGACAGTCCTCACATTTCTCGTAGAAGTTTAAACTTACACAGGGAACCATAGCGATAGGACCTTCCAGCACCCTCATGACCGTAGTCATTGGAATATCCTTGGGTTCCTTAATAAGGTAATAGCCTCCACCTTTTCCTTTTTTGGAACCGAGAAGTCCTGTTTTTCTCAAAGTGAGAAGAATACTCTCCAGAAACTTTTGGGAAATGTTCTCATGTTTGGCTATTTCAGAAATCTGAACAGGGGAACGTCCTTTTTGAGCCGCCAAGAAGGTCAGCGCCTTTAATCCGTATTTTGTCTTTTTGGAAAGCATGAAGCGAAGATAAGGAAAATTAACATTCGCAATAAGACATGCCACATTTTTACAAAAACAGCTTGGGCACCACCTCAAGCTCACTAAAAAATAGCCTATCCCAGTGCTTGTTCAATATCCGCAATGATATCATCTATATGCTCCAAGCCTACCGAAACCCGTACCATACCATCCGTGATTCCGGACGCCATTCTTTCTTCCACGGACAATTTACTATGCGTGGTAGACGCAGGGTGTGTGACTATACTTCTTGAGTCCCCTAAATTAGCGGACAATGACAACATTTTTATAGCATTGAAGAATTTTTGTCCGGCTTCAACCCCTCCCTTTACTTCAAAAGCTACAACGCAGCCCCCTGCCTTCATCTGTTTCTTGGCCACTTCGTATTTGGGATGCGATTTTAAAAAGGGATATTTTACCCAATTCACCTTGGGGTGACCTTCCAAGAATTCGGCCAGCCTCAGTGCATTGTCACAATGTTTATCTACGCGCAATGCCAAAGTCTCCAAGCTTTTGGATAGCACCCAGGCATTAAACGGAGATAAAGAAGGACCAGTGATCCTGGAAAAACGATACACTTTATCTATCAAAGCTTTGTTACCCACTGTAATACCGGCCAAAACCCTTCCTTGACCATCCATTAATTTTGTTCCAGAATGGATGACTAAATCGGCCCCATACTTAATAGGTTGCTGTAAATAGGGCGAAGCAAAACAATTATCTATGATATAGATCAAATTGTGTTTTTTGGCAAACTTGCCCAATTCCTCCAGGTCCAAAACATCCACTCCAGGATTGGTTGGAGTTTCCGCATAGATAATTTTAGTTTTAGGAGTGACCAATTCCTCCAATTTATCCAACTCATCTATCTTGAAGTAGCTGGTTGAAACATTCCATTTTGGAAAAAATTGAGTAAACAGACTATGGGTAGACCCAAATATACTTCTAGAAGAAATGATGTGATCCCCACTGTCCAACAGAGCAGCAAAAGTAGAAAACACGGCCGCCATACCCGATGCAAAGGCAAAACCATCCTCGGCCCCTTCCATCTTGCAAACCTTTTCTATAAACTCGGAAGAATTGGGGTTGCTATATCTTGAATAAATATTGCGTTCCTTTTCCTCCGCGAAGGAAGCCCTCATATCTTCCGCATCCTCGAAGATAAAACTAGAGGTTAAATACATAGGTGTGGAATGCTCCAAAAATTGGGTACGCTCCGTTTGGGTGCGTATAGCTTCCGTTTCAAATTTAAAATTCTTCTTCATTATTTCTTATCTATCTAATTCTTTTATCTGCCATTGTCAATCATAACATTAGGCCTCGGCAAACCTCCCTTACCGCTCTGCTTTATCTCCGAACCACAAAGTTGGCTGAGCCTGGCTGTCGGCAGACAGGCGGAGCCGAAGCCACAAAACTTATCCTTTTTCCGCAATACGCAATATATCCCCAAAAACACCTCTGGCAGTTACCGCAGCTCCAGCACCTGCGCCTTGTATAACCAATGGATGCTGCCCATAAGACTCCGTATATATTTCAATGATGGAATCGGACCCCTTTATCTGTCCGAGCGCGCTTTCTTTGGGAACCGAAATCAACTTTACCTCCAATTTCCCTTTTTCCTTCTGTAGGTCACCGGATAGATCCCCAACATAACGCAGAACATGACCTGGTTTTTGCGAATTCTTTATCTTGCTAAACTTTTCATCCAAGATATCCAATCGCTCCAAAAAGCCCTTTACATCACCATCCTGCAAAGATTCCGGGATTAAATTTTCAATGAGAATGTCCGAAAACTCATTGCTAAGATCAAGCTCCCTGGCCAAAATCAATAATTTCCTGCCCACATCATTGCCGGAAAGGTCTTCGCGTGGATCCGGTTCTGTATACCCCAAGTCCATGGCTTCTTTCAAAATTTCCGAGAACAAGGCATCCTTTTCCGAAAAAGTGTTGAAGATATAGCTTAAGGATCCAGAGAACACCCCTTTTATCCTTGTAATATTCTCTCCTGAAAGATGTAACAATTTAATAGTGTCTATCAACGGCAATCCCGCACCTACATTGGTTTCATATAAATATTGCTTTTGATGCTTGGCAAGTTCTTCCCTAAGCAGCTGATAATAATCAAAGCGCAAGGTATTGGCAATCTTATTGGACGACACCAAATCGAAACCATTGTCCACAAAATCAAAATAAGAGGCCACAAATTCTTCATTGGCAGTATTGTCTACCGCAATAAGGTTCTCCAAATGGTTGTCCTTGGCATATTTAAATATATCGTCTAACTCGTAAGGTACTGCCTTTGTTTCCATGGAGCTTTTCCAATTTTTGGAAATGCCGTTTTTATTCAAAAGCACCTTTTTAGAATTGGCCACTGCAAAAACATTGATATGGATGCCCTTTCTTTTTTCGATGGTTTTGTTCGATTTAAGAATTTGATCAATGAGGGTCCCCCCCACATTTCCATGACCAAAAATGGCCAAATTTACTTTTTTGCTTATGCCAAATATCTGCCCGTGTACTACATTTAGTGCCTTGTGCAAATCTGATTTCTTTACCACCAAACTCACATTTTTTCCCGAAACGGTATTGTTGAACAACAAGGGAACCACTTGGTTTTTAATAAGCGCATTGAAAGGCTTGTGAAAAGTACTCAAGTCCTGTCCTACGATAGAAATAACGGATACTTGATCTATAACGGTAATATTGTTTATATCCTGTAGCTTGAAATCGGTCTGAAATTCCTCTTCCAAAGAAGATTTGGCCAAGGCGGCATTTTTAGCGTCGACCACCAAACCAATACCTCTTTCCGATGACCCCTGGGAAATAATACTAACACTTATGTTATTATTGCCCATTGTCCTAAAGATACGGGCATCTACCCCTACCTTGCCCAATAAACCGCGCCCTTCCAAATTGATCAAGGCCATATTTTCAATAACGGACAAGGATTTTATACCTTCCTTACTGGTCTTGGCACTGATCAAGGTGCCCTCGTTATCGTTATTGAAGGTATTTAGGATCCGCAGTGGAATATTCTTTTCTATTAATGGAATAATAGTCTTCGCATGCAGAATGTTGGTTCCAAAATTTGCCAACTCATTGGCCTCACTATAGGAAAGTTCAGAAATCCTTTTGGCCTCTGTAACCAAATCAGGGTTGGCCGTAAATATACCATCTACATGGGTATAGTTCTGCAACTCTTCGGCATTGAGGTAATTGGCCAACAAGGCGGCGGAATAATTACTTCCGTTTCTACCCAAGGTGGTTGTTTCGTTAAGTTCATTGGATGCAATAAAACCAGTAGTGACCACTACGGCATCCAGATCCAATTTCCCAAACTCACTTTTTACATTTTCCTTGGACAGGGTCTCCAAGACTTTGGCGTCCCCAAAGTTGGAATCTGTTTTAATGAGCTGTCTGGAATCAATAAACTTGGCATTGACACCTCTACCAATTAGTAATTTGGTCACCAATTTTGCCGAAAGCAACTCTCCAAAAGCTAAAACCTGATCTTTTATTTTAGGGCTATAATCTCCCAACAGTGCCACACCTTCAAATAACTTTACCAATCCCTTAAATTCCTCTGAGAGATTTACATTACCGTAAGCGTGTTGTTGATATTTTTCAAATTCTTCAAAATCCTTTACATAATCCAACCCCTTGGCCGCTTTGTCCAGCATCGCTTCCAATTCGTCCGTAGCCTTGTTCCTGGCAGAAACCACTACGGCAATATTCCCACCATCTGTAACCTTGTCGGTTATTATCTGAAGTACAGTATCCAAGCCCTCTCCATTGGCCAATGACTTGCCACCAAATTTAAGGACCTTGACTTTTTTAGATCTTCCATTACGCTCAAAAACTCCCTTTAGCAACTCCTCCATTTGATTGAATTCGATCAAGAAGGCATCGTGCCCGTGCAGGGAATGTATTTCCCCATAAGTGACATTGCTGTTGGCCTGGGCCAATTTCTTAAAGGTATCCTTGTTTTCCTGGGCAGTAAAAAAAAGGTCGGAATCTACTCCAATGATATGGATATTGGTATCACTATTCTGAAGATTAATGAATGCCTCTTCCCCATTTCTATTGATATCAATAGTCTTCAGCAGTTGATTCATTAGTTTATAGGCCGACAATTGAAAACGTTCCTGTAATTTTTTACCATGGTGCGTTAGCCAACTCTCTACATTAAAGACTTTAAGTTCCTCGTTGGTACTTCTTTTAAAACGCTCCTTAAAGGATTCCGGTGTCCTATAACATAGCATTGCATGCATACGCGCATCATGTACGGGCTGCTTGGAGTTCACCAAAAACTGCTCCTGAATCTGGCAATTGGCAATAAGCCAGTCCGTAGACTTCCAATCAGATGCTACCGGAATAAGATGCTCCGTTAAGTGAGGATCAATAGCCGCCATTTCCCACGCGATACCTCCACCCAAAGAACCACCTATAAGTGCATATAACTTGCTTATTTTTAAGGCCTCCAGTCCCAGAAGAAAAATCTTGGCTATGTCCTTGGCAACAAAATCCTTATAATTATCTATTACAAAACCGTCGTACCCATTTCCTGGTATATTAAAGCAAAAAATGGTGTATTTCTTGGTATCTATACATTTGCCCTCTCCTATCAAGGTTGTCCACCAGCCATTTTCGCCTGCCACATTGGAATTACCTGTAAGGGCATGGTTCACCATTATAATTGGTGCGGAATGCAAGGGTTGGCCAAAGAGCTCGTAGGACAAATTAATATCCAAGGTTTTGCCGCTATAGGTAACGTATTTATTTATTGAAAGATGATGTAACATAGGTTGTTTGAACTAGTAATTTTCTTGAAAGAACATGGTCATTTATTATGAAAAGACAAGGGAGTGCATTGATATTTCACATATTAATTGCAGCACTCCCGTATCAATTTGATAATGACTTTATAAGGAAATAAAATAATTTTTACGCTAAAACAGATTTATCAATGACCGAAAATGCCTGCACCAAATCCGCTTTTATATCTTCAATATCCTCCAACCCCACACATAAACGTATTAGATCTTTGGTTACTCCTGTAGCTTGTTGGGCTTCATCATCCAACTGTTGGTGCGTTGTACTGGCAGGGTGAATAATTAAGGACTTGGTATCCCCAATATTTGCCAATAAGGAAAATAGCTTGGTTTCATCTACCACCTTTTTGGCCGAATCGTATCCACCCTTAACTCCGAAGGTCACTATTCCACTTTGTCCTTTTGGAAGGTATTTTTTGGCCAAGGAATAATACGGACTGGTTGAAAGGCCTGGATAGTTTACCCATGCCACTTCTTTTCTATCCTGTAACCATTTAGCCAATTCCAAAGCATTTTCACTGTGTTTCTTAATACGAAGTTCCAAGGTTTCCAAACCTTGAATAATTTGAAAGGCATTAAATGGGCTCAAGGCAGCACCAAGATCCCTTAAACCTTCAATTCTCACTTTTGCAATAAAGGCTGCAGCACCCAAGACATCGTGATAAACCAAACCGTGGTATCCTGGAGATGGCTCCGTAAACTCAGGGAATTTACCACTGCTCCAATCGAAAGTACCTGCATCTACAATGACACCCCCCATAGAAGTTCCATTACCATTGATATATTTTGTAAGTGAATGTATTACAATATTTGCCCCGTGTTCAATTGGCTTTATCAAAGCACTTGTAGCTACCGTGTTATCCACAATAAATGGTATTTTGGCTTTTTTGGCCACTTCTGATATTGCCTTCAAATCCAGCACGTCCAATTTTGGATTCCCAAGGGATTCCACAAAAATAGCTCTTGTATTTTCCTGAATGGCATTGGCAAAGTTCTCCTCGTCCCCTGGCTCAACAAAGGTGGTTGTGATACCCAATCTAGGTAAAGTCACCGCCAAAAGATTATAGGTACCTCCATAAAGACTGCTGGAAGCCACAATATGATCCCCGGTTTTAAGCAAAACCAATAGAGCGGTAGAAATAGCTGCCGTACCAGATGCCGTTACCACACTGGCCAGTCCACCTTCCAAAGCCGCCAAACGCTGCTCTAAAATGTCATTGGTAGGGTTGTTTAGCCTGGTGTAAATAAAGCCAGGTTCCGATAAGTTAAAAAGATTGGCCGCATGGTCCGTATTATTAAACACATAGGCGGTATTCTGATAAATAGGCACTGCCCTGGTGCCAGCTGTTAATTTTGTGTCATGTCCTGCATGCAAAGCGTTTGTTGAAAATTTTTGAGTACTCATGATTTCTTGTTTTTTATATTATTAAAATAGATAAAATAAAAAGCCAAAACAAATAATGCGGACAATGCAATATTATAAAATCAAAAAGTTAAAAAGAAAATCCGTTACAGAAGTAACCGTTAGTGTTATCTGCCATGGACACTGTAAAACAAGCCATAATAATTTGGCCCAGTATTTAGGTAGAATTTAGCACCTTCTTTAATAAATGATCAAAGGGTTGCTAAGGCTTCAAAGGGTCTATTCCCTCCACCTTTCTTGATAACAATTCAATAAGTGTTTGAACTTTAGGTTTGCAAATATAGGTATGGAAAATTCTTTTTTCCTAATCTTTTCAATAAAATTATAAATCGAAAGCTTCTTTCACCAAATCCACAGCATCCAATTTCTCCCAGGTAAATAATTCCACTTCCTTTTCTACACGTCCGTTGTAAGGCGATTCAAACACCTTGATCATTTTTTTAGGGTCTTTGCCCATATGACCGTAGGCGGCTGTTTCCAAATAAATGGGATTTCTTAATTTTAGCCTTTCTTCTATGGAAAAAGGACGCATATCGAACAATTGGGCAACTTTCTTGGCAATCTCGCCATCACTCAAAGCTACTTTAGCGGAACCATAGGTATCCACAAAAATGGAAGTGGGCTCCACAACCCCAATAGCGTAACTAACCTGAACCAAAATTTCATCGGCAACCCCTGCAGCAACAAGATTTTTGGCTGCATGCCTAGCGGCATATGCGGCACTGCGATCTACCTTACTGGGATCTTTTCCACTAAACGCACCCCCACCATGGGCTCCCTTGCCTCCATAGGTATCCACAATAATCTTTCTTCCAGTTAGACCGGTATCACCGTGGGGACCTCCAATTACAAATTTCCCCGTAGGATTAATATGGTACTTTATAGTATCGTTAAAAAGCTTTTGTATTGCCACTGGCAATTGCTCCTTTACCCTTGGAATAAGAATGGAAATAATATCCTTCTTAATTTTGGCCAACATTACATCATCATCCTTATCAAACTCGTCATGTTGGGTAGAAACAACAATAGTATCTATACGTTGCGGAACATTATCATCGGAATATTCGATGGTCACTTGTGCCTTGGCATCTGGCCTTAGATAAGAAATTGCATCTCCTACCCTTCTCAAATCTGCCAAAACCTGCAATATTTTATGGGAAATATCCAGGGCAAGGGGCATATAGTTTTCCGTTTCCTTAGTAGCATAGCCGAACATCATACCTTGATCTCCTGCCCCCTGATCTTCTTTTGCTCCACGATCCACTCCTTGGTTGATCTCTTTGGACTGCTCGTGTATCAAGGAAATAACACCACAGGAATCTCCGCTAAACTTATAATCACCATTGGTGTAGCCAATTTTATTGATAACATCCCTCGCAATTTGCTGAACATCAAGATAGGTGTGGCTTTTAACCTCCCCGGCCAATACCACCTGACCAGTAGTGACCAAAGTTTCGCAAGCCACCTTACTTTCCGAGTCAAAAGCCAAAAAATGATCCAATAACGCATCACTAATTTGATCCGCTATTTTATCTGGATGCCCTTCACTAACCGATTCCGAAGTAAATAAATATGCCATAAATCCTTTCTAAATAAAAATTAATAGGGATTTGACGAAGCACACTAGAGAAGAGTGGATGTTACAGTTCCAATGGAACAGAACAACTTAAACTGCTTTAGCATTTAGTTATGCCGAAACTAATTCAGCACATGAGGTTGCAATCAGTCAAATCCTTCCTCGATATTTTTTCGCGTACAAAAGTACAAGAATTCTTGACGTAACTAAAAATGTTTAACAACAATTTTAAAATTGACCCTAAAAACCTATAAATCGTATTTTACGGTAAATAGGATATAACGGGGTTGAATGAAATAAGAGGAGGTCGTAAAAAATAATTCGTCGGTGCTATCCCTATTCAAGGTATCCGTTCCGAGTAGGTTGGTACCCTTTATTCCAAATTCCCAATGACTATCCCTTTTCTGATAACTGAGGTTACCTTCCAAAAAGCTATAAGTATTGTCTATGGTATTTTCTTTGTCCATATACTTATAGTAATCGTAGTCCAAGGTAAAAATGAAACTTTTTAGAAAGTTGGCGTCAAATTTGGCATAGGGTTGGTTGGTATAAAAGGTAGTATTCCTACCCCCATTATCGTAGTTATTTACGGTATATCTATAACCCACCTCCAAATTAGGGGCATTCCTAAAATTAGTGGCTAAAGAGGAATTATAGTTTTGTGTAAAGGATTCCGATCTCCTTGGCCGAAGGTCAATAATATTATTGGTAGCAGACCATGAAACATTTGCTCCTACAGAGGCCTTTATTTTTCCAAAAGTCCGTTGATATCTACCGTTGGCACTTAAGGATTCGTCTTCCAAATTGGAGTTTATAGTAGTACCAATCCTGTTTATTCCAATAATTTCAGAAGCACTTTTAAGTGCGTCTATTCGTTTCGTATAGGTAATATTTCCAAAAATATTAGTGAAATTGAACATATTAAAACTGAAGAAGTTCAATGATAGGTTGTGGTTCAAAGCACTCTCCAAGTCCCTGTTCCCGGAATAAACCGAGTTGTAGTTATTGAGCACGTAGGCCTCCGCAAAGCTATTGACATCTGTAAAAGATCTTGATACCCTATAATTAAATCGAATGTTTTCGGATTTTTTAAGTTGAACATTTATGTACAAATCCGGCAGCAAAGCGGTTAAATTATCCTCAACAGTAGTTCCAAGCTGTTCGTTTTTGGTACCGTATTGATGCAAGGTAACACCAGGATTAAAGGTGAATATCCCGGCTATTACCTTATAATGAAAACCCAAATACAAATCCGAAACATTATAGGTTACATCGTTGTTGAAGGCGCTGTCGGTAAAAGTCAATGGGGCCCCACCATCCAATATTTGAAAAATACCGGAATTAAAATTCTGATGGCTCTGTGTAGTACCCAGTGTAAAATTTAAATTACTCTTTTGGCCCGTTACCCAATAATAATCCAGCTTCGCGTCCACTTTATTGGTTATGGTATTATTGCCCTGATTAAGGTTATAGATACTCTGATCTTCATCTACCGGGAAAATATCGGTAAAGGCAAAATTATCCCTGATAGCATTGTAAAATGGATCTTCATCCTGATAAATATGTTGGGCTTCAAAGGCAAAAATATTTTTTGAATTTAAAGTAGTATAATAAATATTGGCATTTTGATTCACGGAAATAGGCTTTTGCCTCTTAGTTTCCGTAATTTCATCAGTAATCGTGGAAATTGATATAACATTCTCAATTTCATCATCGTCAGATTGCTTCAAAAGTATGTCGTAATCAAATTGGAACCTGTCATTAGGCTTATACTTAGAACTAAATTTTGCCAATCCCAAATGAGCGGTCTGATCTGTGGACGTGGTAGCATCCTCCGTTTCGTTGGAGGAAATATAAACCCTTCTCGTTTGGTCTTCCATTAAGGTCCCGGTATAGGAATAAATACCAAATCCGCTCAAATCCCAATTTTCTTTGGGGGAATAACTAAAATTCACGGCAGCAAACTTGGTATCTATATTTTTTGCCCTATTGTTCTGAAGGCTGGAAAGTCCCAAGCCATCCCCTCCTATATCTATGGAGCTTCCACTTGAGCTGCCCAGATTTCTAAATCCTCCGGTAAAACTCTGGTAATCCCTTCTATTAAAGGGTGCTTCCCCAATATTATTGAGATCGGTAATAATATTAATACTATAATCAGGGCTATAAAAAAAGAGTTTTGGATGTGCCAGATAACTATCATTAGTACCATAACCCGCCGTTATTTCCCCAAACCAAAATCTCTTTTTACCCTGCTTCAACTTAATATTGAGCGCTACATTATCAGTATCATTGGTCAGGCCCTGCATTTGGGTTACTTCGTTAAAATTTCTCAACACCACTATCTTGTCCAATGCATTGGCTGGAATATTATCTGCCGCCAACTTTGAGTCCCCGTCGAAAAAATCCTTCCCCTCTACCATTACCTTGGTCACTTTTTTTCCTTCCACCTCTATTTGCCCATCATCATTTATTTCTACACCAGGCAAATTGGCAAGCACATCCTTAAGCTTCTTTTCAGTACCTGTAACAAAGGAATCCGTATCATAGACTATGGTATCACCTTTCACCGAAATAGGCATCTCATAGGTAACTTCAACCTCGTCCAATTGATTGGTTTGTTCGTAAAGAACAATGTCCTTATTTACATCGGCCGTAGGTGCCGTAAAAGAGAATTCTTCCGTTTTAAAACCCAAATAGCTTACACGGACGTTAAAATTTGACCCCGCTTTTAAATTTAGTTTATAGAGTCCACTATGGTTAGTAATACCGTAAGATTCCAAGGCCTTGGTTTCTGTATTTATGGCAATGACATTTGCCATATCTACCCCCACTCCGGTGGAATCCTTAACAATTCCCGTAAGGGTAATTTCTTGACCTAAAGCTGTAGTAAAAGCAAAAACAGCTACTAGTACGGAATAAAAACATTTATTGTACATCTATAAAAAAATTAAAATATCTAATGGTTGATAATAAAAAAAAGGACAGAATTAAGGCCTGCCACCACCTCCACCTCTATTTCCTCCACCTCCGCCGCCACGACGGAAATTCTCCCTCATTTCGGCCATCTTGTCCTTGGATATTTTATCATATTCCTCCTGGGTAACGGTCTTACCTTTACTTGGAGCCTTTATCTCCTTCTTCTCTGTCGGGTTGAGCACTAATTTTGTACATAGTATAACCGTAACATCATCCTTGACCTCCAAAATTAGGCCTGGTAGTCCCCAATATTCTCCTGGACCTTGATTTACCGGAACATCCGGGGCATACCAAGCGGTTATTTCAATTTCCTTTTCTGTAAATTCCTCCTCCTTATTTTCATCGTTGTCCCCTCCCCTACGAAAAATAGCCCTCATATTGGGCCTCTTAATGGTTCTGGTTGCTGTAGCCTTAAAGGCAGTATAATTACCGATCTGTTTTGTTTCTCCACCGAGTTTCCATTCCAAGATTGGCAATTTATCATCCACCAAAAAAATCTTTCCAAAAAGTTCATTTTTAACCAAATATCTACCATCCCTCACATCTTTATAATAATCACCTCCGGCTCCGCTCATCATTCCAAATCGCCCACCACCCCCTTGGTTGCCAGGCTGCTCCAATCTTTCCTCCTCCTTATAAATAGATGTGGATTTGTCAAAGGTTAAAATATAGGTCCGCTCATTGGCTTCCTTCATCCTTTGCATTATTTCCTTCTTTCTATCCTCCGGTATTTGTCTTCCGCCAAAATCCATATTAACAGTAGTCTTACTAAAATAGGTAGCCTCTCCCTGAAAATCCTGGGCATAAATTCCGAAATGGGATGCAAACAGCATCAAAAAGAAAAAATAGAAATTTTTCATTATTTTACATTTTATATCAAGCTTAAGACTACATCAATTTGATTTGGTTTAATCCAAAATCAATAAAAAATACAAATATCCTGTCCTGTAAGTTTTTTATCGGATTATCATCCAAAGATTTTAACATGCACCCGATATCTTGTATATTGTACCTCTTTATTACAAGTGCAAAAAACACTAACCATAATTACAAACCTATGCATATCGCCGTTGCAGGAAATATTGGGGCTGGCAAAACAACCTTGACAAGATTACTATCCAAACACTACCAATGGGAGGCCCAATTTGAAGATGTGGTTGACAATCCCTATTTGGACGACTTTTACAATCAAATGGAAAGATGGAGCTTTAATCTCCAGATATACTTTTTAAATAATAGGTACAGACAAATTTTACAGATAAGGAAGGGCGGCAAAGACACTATTCAAGACCGTACCATCTACGAGGATGCCCATATTTTTGCCCCCAACCTCCATGCCATGGGTTTAATGACCAATAGGGATTTTAGCAATTACACCAGTCTATTCGAATTAATGGAAACGTTGGTACAGCCTCCAGATCTATTAATTTATTTAAGAAGTTCCATCCCAAACTTGGTGAATCAAATCCACAAGCGAGGACGCGAATATGAAAACAGCATTTCTATCGACTATCTAAGCCGATTGAACGAACGTTATGAAGCATGGGCGCAAAGCTATGAAAAGGGCAACCTCTTGGTCATTGATGTAGACAAATTAAATTTTGTGGACGAACCGGAAGATTTGGGCTTGGTCATCAATAAAATTGATGCCGAGATCAATGGCCTTTTTTAAACCACGAACCTAAGAAACCTTATAGGCAATAGAAAAATTACACCTGCAATAGTTCTTATCTTATTTCATCCAAAGGCCTTTGATCACAATTTTTTAAAACCCACTTGATCATAAATGCCAGGAAGCAGGCCATAGCCATATTAAGAATATGCCTACAGTAATAGCTACTCCAAAGGAAAGCGCAATCCATTTCGCCAACTGTTTTGTCCCCAAAATTCCTGCCATAACACCCTTAAAAACCAAATTTGACAAGCTGGCCAAAAGTATAAGTTTCCAACCCGTAGACACGTTTAAGGCATCGATTTTAATTAGCTGCGACAAAGATAGGGTTATGGCATCCACATCTGTTAGTCCGCTTATTATAGCCACAATATATAGGGCGTCATCTCCAAACTCCTCATTGGCAAATGCTACCGCCAACAATATGGCCCCGTAAATCAACCCAAATACCAACGCACTTTTAAATTCGGCAGGGTTTTCCGGTTCAGGCATTGTATCATCCTTGGAATCCTTGTTTATACTATAGAACATACCCAGACAAATAAGTGCCATGACTACAAATTCTACCATTAATGGCAGTAGAATTACAGGTAATTTTTCTGGTATTACCACCCCTATCTCTACCATTACCCTGGCCAGGGATATGGCAGAAGCAACGGTGATCACAAAGGCCGCCATTTTGCTTATAGATGCCGTATCTACAGTTTTACGTGCATAACTAAAGGTGGTTGCCGTACTACTGATCAATCCCCCCAAAACACCATTGGAAATAATCCCCAACTTTTTCCCGACAAACTTATAAATAAAATATCCCAAGACACTCAGCCCTACTATAAGCGTAATCATTAACCAAATGTTTTGAGGATTAAGCACGTTGTAAGGCCCATAGGTTTTATTGGGCAGAATGGGAAGCACTACCAAGGAAATTCCTGCAAAGGTCATAATAGCGGAAAGATCCTTTTCCTGTAGTCTATTTATAAAACCATGAAGCCTTTCCTTTACATAAAGAAGTACAGACATGGAAACCCCAATTACAATGCCCAACACCCTATCCCCCATTACCAAATAAGCACCAATAGCAAACATCAATAAAGCGGCCACCTCCGTTGTCTGCCCAACATCCGGATTAGTAAATACCTTTATCTTTATAAAATTGGCGGCTACTAGAAGGGAGGTTAGGGCAACACCGAGAACAGGCAAAATAAAAGGGTTTTGATAGTCCCTACTTAAAAACCCCGCCAAAACTCCTAAAATTGCAATCAGGGTAAAGGTCCTTACCCCCGCCAATTCACTATTTGCCTTTTCCCGCTGAAGACCAACCAAAAGGCCCAATCCGAAAGCAATGCCGAGTGTAGTTAAATCGTGATAATCCATTTGCCGTTAAGTATTAACAACTTAAAATGTAAAAACCCCGTTTAAACGGGGTTTTTAATATAGTGCCAAAATATAAGTTTTGCAACTTACTTTTTAATATCTATTTTTTCAATAACCACTTTTTTATCATTTTCACCGCTTACTTGAGTAGTCTTTTCGAATGCTTCCAATTGGGATTTTACTTCCGCCTGGGTTCCTTTGAAGGTTTTTTCCTCAGTAGTGGTTTCACCATTTACCGTAGTGCTATAAGTAATTACAGCCTGTGCCAAATCTGCTGATTCCACATTCATTTCAATCTGCACATCTTGCTCCACTACCCCTGTTTCCATATGTCCTCCCAATATTGGGGCGATTACCAATCCAATTAAACAGGTAAGTTTTATAAGAATATTCATTGAAGGTCCGGAAGTATCCTTAAATGGATCTCCTACGGTATCCCCTGTTACTGCCGCTTTATGGGCATCAGACCCCTTGTAGGTCATTTCACCATTAATTTCCACTCCAGCCTCGAAAGATTTTTTAGCGTTATCCCAAGCACCACCGGCATTGTTTTGGAATATGGCCCAAAGCACCCCAGAAACGGTAACACCGGCCATATAACCTCCCAACATTTCGGCGATCAATTGATTATCACTTCCATAAACCAATTTTCCCAAAAGCACAATAGCAATTGGAAAACCTATGGTAAGTATACCAGGCAACATCATTTCACGTAGTGCAGCCTTGGTAGAAATATCCACACACTTGGCATAATCAGGCTTACCTGTACCTGCCATTATCCCTGGAATTTCCTTAAATTGTCTACGTACTTCATAAACCATATCCATAGCGGCCTTACCAACAGAATTCATAGCCAAGGCAGAAAAAACAACTGGAATCATACCCCCTACAAACAACATGGCCAATACCGGGGCTTTAAAAATGTTAATTCCGTCGATCCCCGTAAAGGTTACATAAGCTGCGAATAATGCCAAGGAAGTCAATGCTGCAGAGGCAATAGCAAATCCTTTTCCAGTAGCTGCCGTTGTATTTCCTACGGAATCCAATATATCCGTACGTTCCCTTACAATTGGATCCTGCTCGCTCATTTCTGCAATACCTCCTGCGTTATCGGAAATAGGTCCGAACGCATCAATTGCCAACTGCATGGCCGTAGTTGCCATCATTGCGGAAGCGGCCAATGCCACTCCATAAAAACCGGCAAAAGCGTAAGAAGACCAAATGGCAGCAGCGAACAAAAGAACCGTTGGAAAGGTAGAGATCATACCTGTTGCCAATCCGGCAATTACGTTGGTTCCCGCACCAGTACTTGATTTTTGAACTATGGCCAATACCGGCTTTGTTCCCAGACCTGTATAATATTCGGTAACGGAGGAGATAACTCCACCAACAACCAAACCTACAACCGTGGCATAAAACACCCTTATAGATGAAATATCCTTTAAACCTTCACCAAAAAACTCCATTTGCATGGTTTCTGGCAACATATATTTTACCAATACAAAACAGGCAATCAGGGTCAACGCAATAGAAACCCAGTTTCCTACGTTCAAGGCACCTTGTACTTCTTTTTCCTTAGCCTCATTGTTTTTTATTTTCACCAACATGGTACCAATAATCGAAAATATAATTCCGAAACCGGCAATTGCCATGGGCAATAAAATTGGCCCTATTCCACCAAAGGCATCCTGAATGGCACCTCCCATATCCTTAATAACATAATTCCCAAGGACCATGGCCGCCAATACAGTTGCTACATATGATCCAAATAAATCGGCTCCCATACCTGCAACATCACCCACATTATCCCCTACGTTGTCGGCAATGGTGGCCGGATTACGGGGATCATCTTCAGGAATACCTGCTTCCACCTTTCCAACCAAATCAGCCCCAACATCGGCAGCCTTAGTATAGATACCTCCACCAACTCTTGCAAACAAGGCAATGGATTCCGCTCCAAGGGAAAAACCTGCCAATGTTTCAAGAACAATTGTCATGTCCTCTGTAGAAGTCCAAGCACCGTTCATAAAAAACTGAAACAATAGAATAAAAGCCGTAGTCAGACCCAATACGGCCAGACCTGCAACACCAAGTCCCATTACGGTACCACCTCCAAAAGACACCTTTAATGCCTGTGGCAAACTGGTACGGGCAGCCTGCGTGGTCCTAACATTTGTTTTTGTAGCAATTTTCATTCCCATATTCCCTGCCAATGCAGAAAAGAATGCGCCAAAAATAAAAGCTACTACAATTAGTATATGGGTAGTAGGCACTATAAAAGAAATTGCGGCCAATGCAACACTGGCCCCTATCACGAAAAATGTCAATAATTTATACTCTGCTTTTAGAAAAGCCAAGGCCCCTTCATAGATATAATCTGAAATTTCTTTCATTTTACCGTCCCCGGCATTTTGTTTTAATACCCAAGACCTTTTTACCGCCATAAAAGCAAGACCTACCAATGCCATAATTACTGGCAAGTAAATAATTATTGATTCCATTTGTTTGATTGTTTGTTATATATTTTGAGGGGCAAAAGTAGTAAAATATGGCAGAATAAAAAAAGCAATATTACTTCCGCAATATTGCTTTTTAACTTTTTAAAAAATTAAGGCTTAATACTTTATACTTACATCTTGTTTTGGCACGTCGCTATCCTTAAACCTCTGTATACATTTTGCCACAATTTCCCTAGCTTCCTGTTGCTCTCCCCAGCCACCAACATCAACTTTTTTCTTTTCAAGATCTTTGTAAACTTTAAAGAAATGTTCAATTTCCTTTATTAAATGGGGATTTAATTCGCTTAGATCATTGATCTTATTCCAGATCGGATCGGATACGGGCACACAGATCACCTTTTCATCGGGTCCTTTTTCATCGGTCATATGAAATACGCCAATAGGCTTTACCTCCATTACACAACCGGGAAATGTTGCTTCGGTCACCAACACAAGGACATCCAACGGATCGCCATCCAATGCCAAGGTTTCCGGGACAAACCCATAGTCGGCCGGATACATCATGGATGAAAAAATCATCCTATCGTACCTTATCTTCTTTAGGGCAAAATCGTATTCATATTTGTTTCTACTACCCTTTGGTATTTCGATCAATACATCGAACGACGTAATATCTTCACTGCTCATATGGTTATGTTTAATCTTATAATTTTTCTAAAATAACAAATTAATATCAGGTAGCGGTCAAAAAAGTATATCAGAAATGAAATCCGAAAGACCCAGTTACCCCAAAAGACCTTGCACCAGGGTTTTCCAAATAATTTCCCCTAAAATTAAAATCTATCCTTAAAATCTTTAATATATTCCCCACTCCTACCGAATACTCCCAATATATCTTGTCATTTGGAGCTATTAAAGGAATATTTGCCGGAGCGCTCAAGGCCCTGTTTTCATCCGAAAGTTCTCCCCAGACTCCTCTTAGGCCAATTATTTCCCTCAGGTTCCATTTTCTCATAAAGGGAATTCTGGAAAAAAACCTTCCATTAAAATTGTGTTCCAAATGTGCCGAAACATAAGTATCGGTAACGAATTCATAAAAATCGAGATTCGAGAAAGTATTGTAAACAGAGAAAAATGTTTGATTTCCCGGAATGGCATTAAGCAATCCCAGTGGAACCTCTCCAAAGGTCTTCCCTGTCTCCACTGTACTTAGTAACCTGCCAAGACCACCCACCTGCCAAGGCTGTGTATAGCTGAACTGAACCTTTTTATAATCGAAATCACTATCCAAGAAATTTTTAACTCCATTGGTATAGGACAAAAACAAGGTACTGTAGTTATCGTTTACATCACGCCTTTCCACGCCGTTTCCTATGGTTTTCTTTCCCGGGGTATATATAAGAATGGTAGAAAGGTCAAATTGATTAATTTCCGACGATATCCCTGTAGGCGCGGAAGGATCTATATAATCCAAACTAAAGGCATCGGGCAAGGCAGAACTGAGTGTCCTATAGGACCCGCCTACTCCTATCCTAAGGTTAGTGACCGGTTCCAGCTCCAGATTAAAAGTTGTAAGATCTATATTGGTAAGGCGGTCATTGGAACCAACGGTAAACACGGAAGAAGAGGCTATACTCCTTCCCAGCACATCAGTAGTGGCAGTTAAACTAATCCCCAATTGTTCTATATCCCTTCTTTTACCACCTGAAATTATAAACCTGGATTTTTTGTCCACCAGCCATTTTCCGGAAATCCCATATTTAAACTTATCGTCTCCAAACCCATAAGCCAGATAACCCTGCAATCGCCACGGATCATTTTGCCCAAAATAAGTCCGGGCCCCTGCCCTTAGTCGGACACCCTCCGCTTCATTATAGCCAAAAATACTGTACACATCCCCCAGGTCCAAATTCCATTTATCTATTTCCACATATCCGGATCCCAGGATACTTACTATGTTATAGTAGCTTTTAAACTTGGGCACTGTCTTTAAGGTATCCAACAATTTATAAATCCCCTTTTCATCAGCATTTAAGGACTCCAATCTATTGGCTTCCCAAAAGTCATCTTCCTTATTCAAGACCAAAGGGTCAAATGGGTCGGTTTTGGCCTTATAAAATTCATTGGGTTTGGGCTGATCAAATTTATAATCCCCGTAGACCGTAGTCCTCTTGCCATATACCCCTCTTGAATTTTCCTTTTTATTAAAGCTAAAATCAGACAACATATAATCCCGGGTCAAAAGAAAAACCGAATCATTGACCACATCGAACTCCTGTTCAATATAAATTTCCTTTACCCAGTTGATATTGGCACTTTTGGTGACGGCCAAATTTATATTCTTCACCGCATAGGTGGAATCGTTCACCCAAAAATCCCCTTTAAACGTAAGTTCATTTTTTCGCCTGGGATAATAAATAATATTATAACACCATTTATTATCTATAAAGGCACTATCCGCCAAGACATAATTGTAGGTATCCACACCTGTCTTAGACAATGGACTGGTAAAACTCTTGTCGAAAAATTTTAAATAATTATTGTAAATATCGTAGTCAGAATAAAGATCCTCAATAAAGGCAATTATAGCCTGATTATTGCTGAAACCAGAGTTCTTGCTCCCCAAAACATCTTCCTTTACCACGGCTGTCTCATTATTGCCATAGACCTTGGAAAAAGTTTCGTTCAAAAAAATGGGCAAATAGGTCTTCCCTGTTATACGCGAAGTATCCAAATCGTTGAAAACAAATTCCAACCCCCTAAAAACCCTACTCTTCATTAGGGCACTATCTATAGTATTTAGATCGAACTCTACTTTCTCATACTTGTCAAACTGATATTGTTTAAACATATGAACCCCGTTCTTACGCTTTTTGGCCCATATTTTTTTAAGTATATCTATCGCCGGATTATTTTTTTTGTCGGTTTTGCCAAAATAAACCACCACCTCATCCAACTGTTCGCTGGACTCTGTGAGTACAACATTCATGTTATAGGTAACCTTGGTTGTAAGAGTTATTTCCTTGGTTTCATATCCAATAAAAGACACCAATAAAGTAGTATAGGTATTCTCCGATTCCATATAAAACCTACCGTTGTCATTGGTTATGGTACCTTCTGAAGAATCCTTGAACAGAACATTGGCAAATGAAACGGGTTCACCCGACTCATCCACTACAATACCCCCAACCTTGGTCTGGGAAACAGAGTATTGAACAATAAATAGAAATAAGATTAAAAGGATTCTTGTCATTTTCTCATTTAAAAAGACTTCTAATAAAAAAGCACCTCTCCATTATAGCAAGGAACCGAACGTATAGACGTAACCAAAAGTCCATACTTACCCTTTTAATTAGATTTATAATATAAAAGCTCCGTTAACCCAAAGTCAACGAAGCCATAACATCATTTTTCAGATATGTATTATAATTTGTACATAACCTTCTTTACCGCCTTAACAACATCCTCATGATTAGGCAACCATTCTGCCAATAGCACTGGGGAATATGGTGCGGGGGTATCGGCCGTATTGATCTTGACGATCGGAGCATCCAAATAATCGAATGCGTTGGACTGAACATGATAGGTAATCTCAGTAGCCACATTGCCAAAAGGCCAAGCCTCTTCCAAAATAACCAATCTATTGGTTTTCTTTACCGATTTTAAAACCGCCTCGTAATCCAATGGCTTAACCGTACGTAAATCAATAATTTCTACACTAATATTTTCCTTGGCCAATTCGTCGGCCGCTTTATCCGCTTCCTTAATTATTTTACCAAAGGAAACAATGGTGACATCCGTACCTTCCCTCCTAATATCGGCAACACCTAATGGGATGGTAAAATCTCCTTCGGGCACTTCGCCTTTATCGCCGTACATTTGTTCCGACTCCATAAATATTACCGGATCATTATCACGTATAGATGCTTTTAAAAGACCCTTGGCATCCCTTGGATTGGAAGGAACCACCACTTTTAGCCCAGGGCAGTTGGCATACCAACTTTCAAAAGCTTGGGAATGTGTTGCTGCCAATTGACCCGCAGAGGCAGTTGGACCGCGAAAAACAATAGGACAATTAAACTGGCCTCCGGACATTTGTCTGATCTTAGCTGCGTTATTGATAATTTGATCAATACCTACCAATGCGAAATTGAAAGTCATAAATTCTATAATGGGCCTATTGCCGATCATAGCCGACCCCACACCAATACCGGCAAAACCAAGCTCGGATATAGGGGTATCTATTACCCTTTCAGGTCCAAATTCATCCAACATTCCTTTGGAAGCCTTATAGGCTCCATTGTATTCAGCAACTTCCTCACCCATTAAATAAATGGTCTCATCCCTCCTCATCTCCTCGGACATTGCCTCCTGTATAGCCTCCCTAAACTGTAGTGTTTTCATCTTTAAAATGGAATCTTTATGTTAAAATGCTTAAAGCGCTAGCAAAAGTAGGAAATAATATATCAAAACTAAGAAGTTAATAATTAAAAATACCTCAAAAAAATACTATGCATGCATAGTATTTTAAAAAATTATTGAGTATCTTAGCCACCATTTCTTAATTAACGGTCAACAAAATATTAATATATGAAAATTTTAGTATGTCTAAGTAATGTCCCGGACACCACTTCAAAAATAAACTTCACGGATAGCGACACCAAATTTGACACCAATGGGGTTCAATTTGTAATTAATCCCAATGATGAATTTGGTCTGACACGTGCCATGTGGTTCAAGGAAAAACAAGGCGCCACTGTACATGTAGCCACTGTGGGCGAGGCCAGCACCGAACCGACCATTAGAAAAGCGCTGGCCATAGGCGCAGATGAAGCAATACGTGTAAACGCAGTTCCCGTAGATGGCTTTTTTGTTGCCGAGCAGTTGGCAGAAATTGTTAAAAACGGAGAATACGACCTAGTAATCGCCGGGCGGGAATCCATTGATTACAATGGTGGCATGGTACCCGGTATTTTGGCCACCTTATTGGGCATGAACTTCGTTAACACCTGTATAAGTTTGGAAATTGACGGCAACAATGCCACCGCTACTAGGGAGATCGATGGTGGAAAGGAAAAAATAGCAACCACATTGCCATTGATAATCGGGGGACAAAAAGGACTTGTTGCGGAGAGCGACCTACGAATTCCGAACATGAGGGGTATTATGATGGCTCGCCAGAAGAAATTAAATGTAGTTGAACCCACTTCTTCCAATAGTGCAACTGCCGATGTTAAGTTCGAAAAACCTGAGCCAAAAGGCAAGGTTACATTGGTGGATGCCGATAATATAGACGAATTGATCAATTTATTGCACAATGAGGCGAAGGTTATCTAAAAGATCTTCCTGCCGTAGGACAGCATCCTTTAAAAGCAATGATTTTATCAATCCAAAAGAAAATAACTTATAGCGCCCATTACTATGTTTCCTTGGAACAGGGCACTTATTAAAAAACATTAACTCTATGTCAGTTTTAGTATATACAGAATCCGAAAACGGGAAATTTAAAAAGAATTCCCATGAGGTTGCCTCCTACGCCTATGAGGTAGCAAAGCAATTGGGAACCACAGCTACGGCCATTGCCATAAATGCCAGTAAGGCCGAAGAGCTGGGAGACTTTGGAATTTCCAAAGTGTTGAATGTTTCCAATGACCAATTGAAAACCTTTAACGCAAAAGCTTTTGCCCAGGTAATTGGGCAAGCGGCAGAAAAGGAAACCGCCAAAGTCATAATTCTCAGTTCCAGTGCGGACACTAAATTCTTAGCGCCAATCCTAACTGCACAATTAAAGGCAGGCTATGTACCCAATGTGGTATCTGCCCCGGAAAGTACCAGCCCGTTCAAGGTAAAAAGAACAGTCTTTAGCAATAAGGGTTTTGCCATTACCGAAATTAGTTCTGAAATTAAAATTGTTGGCGTTTCCAATAATGCTTTTGGGAGTGCAGAAAACAAAACTACTGCCGCTGTTGAAAGTTATGAACCCAACCTTGGGGACGATTCCTTTACCACCAAATCTATAGAAATAGATAAGGTAGTTGGAAAAGCCACTATTGCCGATGCCGATATTGTAGTTTCTGGAGGACGTGGTTTAAAAGGACCTGAAAACTGGGGAATGATAGAAGAATTGGCAGAAGTATTGGGAGCCGCAACAGCATGCTCCAAACCTGTCTCCGATCTAGGCTGGAGACCTCACGGGGAGCACGTTGGACAAACCGGAAAACCGGTAGCAAGTAATCTATACATAGCCATAGGCATCTCCGGGGCAATTCAACATTTGGCAGGAGTTAGTTCCTCCAAGGTAAAAGTGGTGATCAATACAGACCCGGAAGCCCCATTTTTCAAAGCTGCCGACTATGGTATAGTTGGCGATGCTTTTGAAGTGGTCCCCAAGCTAATCGAAAAATTAAAGGAATTTAAGGCGCAAAACGCTTAATTTTTGTTAAATTGTGCCCCTTAAAGGGCTGCTCAAACATACTTGGCCTGTCCTGTATTTTGAACAGCCTTTTTTAGTTGATAAATTTCTATGAGTTTAGTTAGATTAAAAATAAAGGGGATTTCCTATAGCCAAACGCAAAATGGCGCGTATGCCCTTATATTGAATGAAGTTGATGGTGACCGAAAACTACCTATTGTTATAGGAGCGTTTGAAGCCCAGTCCATAGCCATTGCCTTGGAGAAGGAAATTAAGCCTCCAAGACCACTGACCCATGATCTTTTTAAGAATTTTGCCGATCGCTTCGATATTGTAATCAAGCAAGTCATCATCCACAAATTGGTTGATGGGGTTTTCTATTCCAGTATTATTTGTGAACGTGATAAAATAGAGGAGATCATAGATGCCAGGACCAGTGATGCAATTGCTCTGGCCCTAAGGTTCAATGCCCCTATTTTCACTTACAAGACCATATTGGACAAAGCGGGTATATTCCTTAAATTTTCTTCAAAAGAAAAGGACAAGGAAGATTCTGACGACAGTATAATGGTCGATGAAATTCTTCAGGAAGGAGAAACCGTAGAAATAAATCCAGGTGCTTCCGAAGCTTACAAAGAACTCAGTATCGAGGAATTATATGCCGAGCTGGACAAGGCCGTTGCCAGCGAAGATTATGAGAAGGCGGCAAAACTCAGGGACGAAATCTCCAAACGTAAATAGTTTAGGAATAAATAAGATTACTGGATGAGAAATAAGCTTTGGGTTTTATTTATTTTCTGCTTTATAGCATTTCCATCCCTGGCCCAAGAAATAAGCAACCCAAACTTACCACAGAATTCTCCCGAAATCATCGCCAATCAAGGGGCATCATTTCAAAGTCTATGGAGAGGAATTCTTGGAATGATATCGTTGATTTTTATTGCCTACCTCTTTAGCAATAACAAGAAAGCCATTAATTGGAAAACGGCGGGAATTGGACTCTTTATCCAACTGCTTTTGGCCATTTGTATTTTAATTGGCGAAAAAATAGGCTTCAATGCTTTCGGATATAGATTCGACCTCAGCTTTGTTTCAAAAATCTTCGAAGTTGGAGGAAAAATTTTTGTCAGCATTCTGGATTTCACGAGGGCTGGAAGCAAATTCCTGTTTGAAGGTCTGGTAGTGGACATGGATACCTTCGGTTTTATTTTTGCATTTCAAGTCCTCCCTACGATTATCTTCTTTTCAGCCTTGACATCGGTCCTGTTCTATTTGGGCATTATCCAAAAGGTAGTGCAAGCATTGGCTTGGTTACTGACCAAATCATTGGGGATTTCGGGTGCCGAAAGTTTAAGCGTAACCGGAAATATATTCTTAGGGCAAACAGAAGCTCCTTTATTAATCAAGGCCTATTTGGAAAAAATGACCCGATCGGAAATGCTTTTGGTGATGATCGGAGGTATGGCAACCGTTGCCGGGGCCGTTTTAGCGGCCTATATTGGTTTTTTAGGTGGAGACGACCCAATCCTAAGATTGCAGTTTGCAAAACACCTCCTGGCCGCATCGGTCATGGCCGCTCCGGGAGCCATTGTTATCTCCAAAATTTTATACCCACAAACCGAAGCAATCAATACAGATGTACATGTTTCCAATGAAAAAATTGGTTCCAATATTCTGGATTCCATCTCCAACGGAACCACCGAAGGCTTAAAATTGGCCGTAAATGTCGGCGCTATGCTCCTGGTATTTGTAGCCTTTATTGCTATGATAAATGGTATTTTAAATTGGACTGGCAACATTACAGATCTAAACTCATGGATTGCACTGAATTCTCCCTACGAGAATTTTTCCCTGGAAGCCATTCTCGGAACTATTTTTGCCCCCCTGATGTGGCTAATAGGAGTGGATTCGGTAGATATTATGCTAATGGGGCAGCTTTTGGGCATCAAATTGGCCGCAAGTGAATTTATTGGATACATACAATTGGCCGAACTAAAAAATATTGCCAGCAGCACCCATTTTACCTATAACAAATCGGTGATAATGGCTACTTATATGTTATGTGGTTTTGCCAATTTTGCTTCTATAGGCATTCAGATCGGGGGCATAGGTTCCCTGGCACCCGGACAGAGAAAAACGTTGTCGGAATTTGGAATGAAAGCCGTTTTGGGCGGATCTATCGCCTCTTTGCTTTCGGCTACTATTGCCGGTATGATTTTGGGGTAACCATCCCCAATTTTTTTCGACGAAATGGCTCGCTTAAGAAGTATTCTCCTATGAACCCCGTTAATAAAATTTAATAACTTAAAACGTTTCCCAATCCTACGGACGCTAGTTTTGCCTAATTTCGTTATACATTATTTTTGGATATAATTCTAAAATAGGTTCTCCATATTTTGAAGAGCGTACAGGCTAAAGCTTATGAAACAATACCACGATTTACTAAAACATGTATTGGAAAATGGAACCCAGAAGGGAGACAGGACCGGTACAGGTACCAAAAGTGTTTTTGGATATCAAATGCGTTTTGACCTGGCGGAGGGTTTCCCCATGGTCACAACGAAAAAACTCCACTTAAAATCCATTGTCCATGAATTGCTCTGGTTTTTAAAGGGCGATACCAATATTGGCTATTTACAGGAAAACGGGGTACGCATTTGGAACGAATGGGCAGATGAAAATGGAGATTTGGGTCCTGTTTATGGATATCAGTGGCGTAATTGGAATGGTGATGAGATAGACCAAATAAAAGAAATTGTACACGCCCTCAAAACTAACCCCAACAGTCGCCGCATGCTGGTTTCTGCTTGGAACCCGAGTGTTCTTCCCGACACCTCATTGTCATTTTCGGAAAATGTAGCCAATGGAAAAGCCGCATTGCCTCCTTGCCATGCCTTTTTTCAGTTCTATGTTGCCGATGGTAAGTTGTCCTGTCAATTATATCAAAGAAGCGCCGATATATTTTTGGGAGTACCCTTCAATATAGCATCCTATGCCCTGTTCACACTTATGATGGCACAGGTTTGCGGATTACAACCAGGCGAATTTATTCACACCTTTGGGGACGCACATATTTACAACAACCATTTTGAACAAGTAGAATTGCAATTAAGTAGAGAACCTAGACCCTTACCAAAAATGGTTTTAAATCCAGAGGTAAAGGATATATTCCACTTTAGTTTCGACGACTTTAGTTTGTTGGATTATGATCCACACCCACACATAAAGGGTATTGTGGCAGTCTAGCAAAGTACACTAGGCCTGTACCGGGAAGCAAGATATTTAGAATATAATTGCCCCGTAAAACGGCAGCAATAAAATAGCCCTTAAACATGGCTGTACATCCACCTTTACTTTTGGAATTCTGTCTAAAAGGTGGAAAAAATACCTTTATAAATCCGACACCATTGAAAGTTGGATTCCAATGGTATCGGATGTAATTTCGTTAAAGTTCCAATACTGAATTCTCAGTTCCGGCAAATTCGTTCCACTGGTAGCGATCGGCCTCAGCTTCGTTTACATAATTGCCATCCACTATATATTTAAACTCGTATGTACCTTCCTTTGGCAAATCGAAAGTCCCCTTGAAGGTTCCGTTTTTTAATTTTTTCAACGCACTACCTTTTGGGCTCCAATTATTAAAATCTCCAACTACAGCCACCTTCTTTGCATCCTCAGCAGGAACAGAAAAAGTTACCTTGCATATTGGCTTACTCTTTAAGTATTGTTTTGTAATTCCCATAACCTCTATATTTTAGATTAAAGCGCAAAATTACACCATTAAATGCCTCATTCCCAATGACCAATATCATTTTTATCATTTTCTTAAAATAAGTTTAACAATTGACCTTCTTTGATAATTTTACTAGGTAAAATTCCTAAGTAACTAACATTGTCTAACTACTTTTTAAGATTCCAATAATCTTATCTATCTCATTTTCTGTATTGTAGAAATGAAAACTTAAACGAATGCCATTTCCACGCTGTGCACAAACCACATCGTGCTCCATAAACTTGGCGAACAAATCCTTATTCCCCTGGATATTGAATATAGAACTATGTACTTTTCTTTTGACAACGGACTCTTCCAACAAACCTAAATTTTCCAGTTCACCCTTTGCCTTTAAAGCAAGTTTTTTGATCTGCTCGGAAATAATATCCATTCCAACTTCATTCAAAAACCCCAAGGAATAGTTTAAACTCCCGAAATTGAAGGTATCCAAATGTCCCGGTTCAAATTGTTTGGCAAAGGAAACTTTCTCCCTACCTTCTATATCCCCACCGGCGGCATTAAAACCTGTAGCTTTAACCTTGAATTTGACCGGAGCGTCATCCGCAAACATCATAAAACCGTTGCCATAGCCACCTAGCAACCATTTATAGGAACTGGCACCCAGTACATCTATACCAGAGTCTTCAAAATTAAAGCTCTCGGTGCCCAAAAATTGCGTGCCGTCCGCAATGATCAATAGATCGGGGAAATCTTTTTTCAAATTCCTCAGGAACCCCAGATCTACCTTGATCCCATTTAGCCACTGCACCAAACTAAGGGCCAACACATTTATGTTGTCCAATTTTATCCTATCATAAATATTTTCCTCCAAAGCATCCGTTACTTTTAGAAAATAAGTGGCATGCCCCCTACTTTCAAATGGCCAGTTCAGAGAAGGATAATCGCCTTCCAACAGTAAAACCTTGCCTTTAGGTTCCAAGCCTTCCAACAATAAATTGAGTCCAATGGAAAAATTTGGTACCAAGGCCACATTATCGGTTTTGCAGCCAAAGAATTTTCCAACAGAATTTCTAGTTTCCGAGATAAGCCGGTGACCTTCCATCTTCATTGTGCTCCCGCCAATAAGAAAATCAAGGTCATGTTCTTGCCGCCAATCCAGAAGACCGTCATAAAGAAGGCCCGATGTGGCAGTGTTGACATAGGTATACTGACTTAAAACTGGGAATTGCTTGATAAACTTTTGCATATCCAAAGAGGTAAAATTTGTATTTATGGTATCTTTGTCTAAAGATAGGAATTAGGATGTTCTCCAAGAATAAAAAAAAATCACTTATAGAAATAGAACAGCATGAACTACTGGAACATGCCCAAACCAGAATAAAGCAAAAGAAGCGACTTTATAATCATTTTGTTGTGTTTTTGATCGGCAGTGTATTTATGATCATCATCAATAAAATATTAAAGTATGGTGTGGAGTACAACTGGTTTGTCTGGGCCATTACCTTTTGGGCCTTTTTGTTCGCAATCCACATATTTAACGTATTTGTCACCTCCAAATTTATGGGACTGGAGTGGGAAAGGGCACAGAGGGAAAAATTGGTCCTGAAACAGAAACAGAAAATATCAGAATTGCAGAAGGAAATAGAAACGGAATTTCCATTGTCCAACATCAATAAAAAAAAAGAAGAGTGAACATTCTATCTATAATAGCCGCCGCTGCAGAGAACAACGCTTTGGGAAAAGACAACGACCTGTTGTGGCATTTACCCGACGATTTTAAACGCTTCAAAAGCCTTACTTCAGGGCATAAAATAATCATGGGGCGCAAAACCTTCGAGAGCTTTCCCAAACCTCTACCCAACAGAACCCATATCATCATAACCAGAGATAAGAACTATACTGTAAAACATGAAGATTGCCTGATTGTACATTCCTTGCAAGATGCCTTGAATCTTGTAAAAGAGGACCCCTTATCCTTTATTATAGGTGGGGGTGAAATATACAAACTGGGATTGGAATACGCCAACCAAATTGAACTGACCAGGGTACATGGAATCTTTGAAGCGGATACCTTTTTTCCAGAATTTGACAAATCCAAATGGCAATTGATAAAAGAGGAATACCACCCCAAGGATGAGCGGCATAAATATGATTTTACGTATTTGACCTACACAAAAAAACAATAAGGAATAAATGACCGCAAAAGGTTAGAAGCTAAAAATTCAGAAACTGTGCCTCATAAGGTACACTTACATCCTTTAAAAAGAATCTTAATACATTAACATCCCCATTGGTAAAAAACTGGTGCGAATTACTTTCACCATCCGGTCCTGCCAATAAATTATTTTGTTGCAATACATTTTTGGTATGTCTGGCCACTCCCTCGCCAGAATCGATAATACTAATATTTTCAGGTAAAATTTCCTTTATCAAGGGAATCAAATAGGGATAATGTGTGCAGCCCAGAACCAATTGATCCATCCCCTGACTCAACATGGGTTTCAGGTAGTTTTGCAACAACTCCCTTGTTTTGGCAGTATTGACCTCCCCTTTCTCGATCTGCTCAACCAGGCCAGTACCAACTTGATCAAGGACCTTTATGCCATTGGCATGTATTTCCGATGTATTATTAAATAGTGCGCTGGATAAAGTTCCCTTGGTAGCCAAAACACCTACTGTTTTGGTTTTGGAGTTTAGGGCGGCAGGCTTAATGGCCGGCTCAATTCCTATCATCGGCACATGGTATCTTTCCCTAAGCTCCTTAATAGCGTTGGTGGTAGCCGTGTTACAGGCAACCACTATAAGCTTACAACCCTTTTGCAGAAGTAGCTCAACGTTTTTTATACTAAGCTGAAGTATCTGTTCCTTTGATTTTTCCCCATAAGGGGCATTCTTACTGTCCGCGAGATAAATAGTAGATTCATAGGGAAGCACCCTGTTGATTTCCCTCCATATGGAGGTACCTCCAATGCCGGAATCAAAAATGCCTATGGGACCTTTATTCATTTAAAATAAAAAGATTAAACAGCCATAAAGTTACATTAATATTGTTTTTAGAAGCAGTTCTTTTCAGGAAATAAAACTGCTCCTTCCCTACAGTATATTTTATTTTCTATGGTTCAATACAACCGAAAGATCAGCTACCTAAAACTTTTTAACCAGCGCTTTTACCTCCTCGAGATCCAACCCGCCATAATTCCCAGAGCTCATTAAAAGAAGTACGGAATTATCATATTTCTGACCAAACACAAAATTTTTGAAATCCTCGGAATCGGTAAAAATCTTTAAATCGTCACGAACAAAGGCTTCAGATATTTGTTCAGGGGTAACCTCCTTAAGCTTCTTTATCCTGACCGATTCAGGTAAATAGAAAACCGCCGCTACATCTGCAGCCTCCAAGGCACCTTTATACTCCTTTAAAAATTCCGGGTTAAAACTGCTATAAGTGTGCAGCTCCAGACACGCAATTAATTTTCTGTCCGGATACTGCTCTTTAACGGCATTGGTCGTGGCCATTACTTTACTGGGTGAATGGGCAAAATCCTTATAGGCGACACAGGTCCTACCTTCAGCAATTTTTTCCAATCTTTTGGAAGCGCCTTTAAAGGAGGCAATAGCCTCATAGAAGTCGTCTTCATCCACGCCCATATTTTGACATATCCATTTTGCCCCCGCCAGATTACTAAGGTTATGTCTTCCAAAAACTTCTATAGGCATTGGGCCCTCCGGGGTTTCCAAAATAGTCTGCCCATTTTCAACCGTATATTCAGGAGTGTTATAGGGGAGCTTGCGTATGGCATTTTCAGAGGCTTTTACCACCCTATCTACCTCTGGGTCTTCCTCATTGTAGGTAATACTTCCTCCTTTTACAATACTATCCACAAAAATCCGGAATTGCTCCACATAATTGTCATAAGTAGGAAATACATTGATATGATCCCAAGCTATTCCGCTCAACAGTGCAATATTGGGATGGTAAAGGTGAAATTTCGGCCGCCTATCTATAGGAGAGGACAAATATTCATCACCTTCCAGCACTATAAAATCGTTCTCCTCGGTAAGATGTACCATACGGTCAAACCCTTCCAATTGGGCACCTACCATAAAATCTACAGCTTTGTCATGATAATTTAGAACATGCAATATCATGGAAGTAATGGTAGTCTTGCCGTGACTCCCCCCTATGACCACTCTGGTCTTATTCTTGGATTGCTCGCACAGGAACTCGGGATAGGAAAATATTTTCAATCCCAATTCCTGGGCCTTTAAAAGCTCAGGATTGTCGGCCTTGGCGTGCATACCCAAAATTACCGCATCCAAATTGGAATTCAATTTCTCTGGAAACCAACCAAATTGTTCCGGCAATAGCCCTTTGGCTGCCAACCTGGTTTTGGAAGGTTCAAAAATTACGTCATCACTACCTGAAACAGTATATCCTTTATGATGTAATGCCAAAGCCAAATTGTGCATAGCACTGCCCCCTATGGCAATAAAATGAATGTGCATGAAAAGATCGGTTTAAGGGGTAAAGATAATCATTGTTCAAGGCTATCAAAAAAGTTATTGAATGGTTTGAGTTATTCCAAGAACAAATACCGGAAATAGTATTAAAACAATAACTTAAACCTCAATATTTTTTTAATTTAGTGCCAAACAACACTATCCATGAAAATAAAACTTGCCGAAATCGTCCCCAAGGAAATTATGCCAGGCTACCACGGCAAACTCATTCATACCCAAAACATGAGTTTAGCTTTTTGGGAGGTGGAAGCCGGAGCCAAAGTTCCCGAACATGCACACATGAATGAACAGGTAATGCAGGTTTTGGAGGGAAAATTTGAATTTACCCTAGACGGCATTACCCAAACCTATGAACCGGGCGACCTGGTAATAATTCCACCCCACGTTCCACATAGCGGCTTAGCACTTACCCCCTGTAAATTAATGGATGTTTTTAGTCCCACAAGGGAAGAATATAGATAAACAAACCATTGTCCCAATGGGATAGTGTTAAAACCTATTAGCAAGATGAAGATATCACTCAAAAACAAAAAAGCATTGATTGGCGGCAGCAGTCGTGGAATTGGCAGGGCCATTGCCCAACAATTGGCTGCCAGTGGTGCAAGCGTTACCGTCATGGCCCGTAGCGAGGAACAGTTAAAATCCCTAGTATCCAATTTACCTACGGACAGCGGACAGCAACACCAGTATTTGGCAGTAGATTATTCCAATTTTGAGGCCTATAAGAAAAGTATATCCACCTTCTTTAAAACGAACACGGTAGATATTTTAGTGAACAATACCCAAGGACCGTCCGCAGGGGGTGCCTTGGAGAAAAAGATCGATGATTACCAGGAAGCTTTTGACCTTCTTTTTAAGACTGTGGTATTTACCACAGAACAGGCGCTTAAGGGAATGATATCCCAGAAATACGGTCGTATTATCAATGTTGCCTCAGTTTCAGTAAAGGAACCCCTACCCTATTTGGCTCTTTCCAATAGCATACGTGCTGCTGTAGTTACCTGGTCCAAAACCTTGGCTTCCGATGTAGGCAAATACAACATTACTGCAAACTGTACCCTAACCGGATATTTCAACACGGAAAGACTAAAAAATCTTAACGGTGCAAAGGCCAAATCCTTGGGCATTCCTCTTTCTGAAGTCGAGAATCAAATGCTCTCCCATGTACCTGTGGAACGATTTGGAGACCCCACGGAATATGGCCACTTAGTTACTTTTTTGGCTTCTGATTACGCCTCTTTTATAACAGGGACCAATATTCCCATTGATGGCGGTTTGCTAAAGTCGCTTTAAATGGCCGGTAAATAAACAAAGAATAGTATAGAGGAGCCAAGGCTTCCAAGGATACTAAAAAAATCCCTGCATTAATAAAGCAACGTTGGTATTCTTTTTGCATCTAGTCACTTCATGGCGTGTTTACTCACTTAAAAGTGTGTTTCACTCATTATGGATTGTAACGCCATGAAATAAACGCCAATTTTGTTATATATACTTATTCAGATGAAAAAAATAGCAACAATATTTACCTTAATCTTATTCTCTCAAATGGCACAATCCCAATCTCCCAACGATTCCTATTCCTCCTTATGGCAAAGGGTACAAAAATTGGAGAACGAGGCCATGACCAAATCCGCATTGGACATAGTAGCTTTAATTTCAAAAAAGGCCAAAAAAGAGCAGAATTCCGTTCAAATCATAAGATCACTTATCTACACCTCCAAATATGCACTAACCTTTGAGGAGGATGCCCAATTAAAAATTGTACGCGATTTTAAAGAAGAAATAGACCAAAGCCAATTCCCAACTAAAAATATCTTGGAAGGCTATTTGGCAAATATGTATTGGCAATATTTTCAACAAAACAGATATCGATTCTACGACAGGACAACAACAGAGGAAAAAGTAGACAGCATTGATTTTAGAACCTGGGACCTTAGCACTATTTTTCAAGCAATAAGTGTACATTTTGATGCCTCATTGCATAAGCCTTTAGAGTTACAGCAACTAAAAGTGGATGCTTTTAAAGAAATCCTCAATGAACAAAAAGGCTCCGAGACTTATCGGCCCACCCTATTTGATCTATTGGCCCATTCGGCATTGGATTTTTATAAAACCAGTGAAAATAGCATTGCACGTCCGGCAGATAAATTTGAGTTGGACAACCCAGAAATATTATGCGAGGGAAAACAATTCGTAGAACAACAAATTAACATTAAGGACAAAACTTCCTTACAGCACAAGGCCATAACACTTTATCAGCAACTCTTGGATTTTCATGACACTGCAGGTGAAGCATATATCGATGTTGATATTGAACGTCTTAGGTTTATTAAGGAAAATGCGGTATTTCCCAACAAGGACCAACAATATCTCGAGGTTTTGCAAAATACAGCCGAATCTATAAAGGGCCATAAAAATTCGGCTTTATACCAGTATGAAATTGCCTTATTGTACCGCGAATGGGGCAACAGTTATCAACCTAACATAAAGGATGAGTACAGATGGAAGCAGAAAGAGGCTATGGCCATATGTGATACTGTATTGGATCAGTTTCCAAAAAGTAGGGGCGCTGAAAAATGTAAGGCACTAAAATCGGAGATTTTATCCAAAGACCTTCGATTGACCGCGGAAAGACATATACCGGTTAACCTACCTTCACGTTTACTATTGGAATATAAAAATCTCCACACACTTCAATTGTCGGCCCGTAAGATTTCCCAAAATGACATAAAGCAGCTAAACACCCTTTATCCCGAGGAAAAAATATTGGCCTTTATTAAAAAACTCCCGGAAGTCAAGAGTTGGGATGCCCAACTTATTAACGAAATTGACTATCAATCGCACAAAATAGAAATCTTATTGCCAGAATTAAGTAACGGGTCCTACATTATATTGGCCACCCCTTATGCAGATTCGGGCATCAGCTTTGCCTATAGCCCTATCCAAGTCACCAATTTGGCATTGGTGGAGGGAGATACCAGCACGGAACATAACTTTCAAGTAATTGATCGTAACAACGGAAAACCCATATCCGGAGCCACCCTAAAATTCTCCTATCAACAAAACTACGAAAGACCCATCCTGACCAAGACCTTGATTTCCGATGAGAAAGGGATGGTAACCCTACCCCTATCCGATGAGCGGTGGACCAACGTTGATATCCTGATCAGCACCAAAAATGAAGAGGCTTTCTTTGAAGATTTTTATGTTAATGCCAAATACGACCAAGGGGAGGAAGACGACCTCTATTCCTGTTTTTTGTTTACGGACCGTAGCATTTACAGGCCTGGTCAACCCCTATATTTTAAAGGGTTGGCTATGGTACAAAAAGACGATAAATCCGCCGTGCTTAACAAAACCAAAATAAAGGTGAGCCTTATGGATGTCAATCATCAAGAAGTTTCCCTACAGGAATTTAAAACCAATGATTATGGCTCCATTTCAGGCACATTCATTTTACCCAATAATGGGCTTACCGGAAATTATTATTTGAAATTGGATTCTGACGAAGTTGAAATTAGCGGCAACAGCTATTTTTCAGTGGAAGAATACAAGCGTCCCAAATTTGAAACTTCATTGGAATCCATTACAGAGACCTATAGGGTCAACGATACTATCTCCGTTAAGGGAAAGGCCAATGCCTACGCCGGAAGCCTTATTACAGATGCCAAGGTAAGCTATACGGTTAGGCGAGTGGTGTATTACCCTAAATGGTATTATTGGCACCTGCCCTATTTTGATGGGGTCCCCCAGGAAATTGCCCATGGCGAAACGGTTACCGATGCCAACGGCAACTACGAGATTAACTTCAAGGCCATACCCGATCTAGGTATTGCCAAGGAAAATATGCCCACCTTCAACTTTGAGGTTACGGCAGATGTTACGGACCTCAATGGCGAAACCCACAGTGCAACAACCATGGTCAATGTGGGCTATCATGCGCTTACGGCCGATATCCAAATTGAAGATCCATTGGACAAGGACGACAAAAATCCTAAAATAACAATTTCCACCTATAACCTTAATGGTGAAAACGTTGCGGCACAGGGAAGCCTAAAAATGTACAAATTAAAAGCACCGGGCAATGTCCTAAGACCAAGACCTTGGGCCACTCCGGATTATGATGGCTTTGGAGAAGCTAAATTCAGGGAACTATTCCCCCATGATGCCTTTGGCAAGGAAGATAACCCTGCCTTTTGGGAAAAAGGGGAATTGGTTTGGGAATCCAGCTTTGACACAGGGAAATCCAGGGAAATTGACTTGGGCAACCTAAAAAAGTGGTTGTCCGGAAAATATATCATTGAATTGGAGACAAAGGACAAATTTGGTCAACTGGTAAAGGACATTACACAAACTACTATTTACAGTGATAAGGACAAGATATTGGCAGACAATCAGCTTTTTCAAATAAAGACCGATAAAAACTCCTACGCCATTGGGGAAAAAGTGAAACTTACTTTGCGCAGCGCCGCGGAAGACCTTATCATATCCTTATTTATTGAAAAAGATCGGAAAATTGTGGCAACACAGCTAATTGGATTGGACAATAATTCAAAGACCATCGAAATTCCTGTTACTGTGGAAGACCAGGGAGGATTTGCCATAAATTATAGCTTCTCCGCATACAATTCCTTTCAATCTGGCAGCCTTTCCATTACTGTCCCCTATCCCAGTGCCGACCTAAAAATTGAAACAGTTACTTTCCGGGATAAGCTTCAGCCCGGAAAAGAGGAAACATGGTCCTTTAATATTAAAGGTCCCAAAGGAGATAAGGTAACCGCAGAGCTGTTGGCCAGTATGTATGATGCTTCATTGGATGCCTTTAAAGGACATCATTGGAATTTTTCCCCGAATTACAGAGGGCAATATTACTCCAACAGAAATTTGAATGCCTATAAAAGTTACGGTATCAACTCATTTAATACCTATCTAAATTTTGGAGACAGATTTACCTATACCCCACAATATTATGACTCCTTTGATTGGTTCGGTCTACATTTTGGATATGGCTATGCCATGCGCGATAGAATGATGATTAAAGGTAGTGCACCAGGTATACAAAGGGAGGAATTAGCTGACAGCGAAGCCTTGGAAGAAACAGTTATTACCGGCAGTGCTGTACCGGCCCCAGAAAACAATGGGAATAACAACGCAGTTGCCCCTAAAGGGAATGATGGCAAAAGTGGCTTTGACGATATCCAAATCAGAAAAAACCTTCAGGAAACTGCCTTTTTCTTTCCCCAGCTCCTAACCGATAAAGACGGAAATATTTCCTTTAGCTTCACTACCCCAGAGGCTTTGACCAAATGGAAACTACAGCTACTGGCACATACCAAGACCATGGAAAGTGCCACTTCCACCTTGCAAACCGTTACACAAAAGGAATTGATGGTTACCCCAAATGCACCACGTTTTTTGCGCGAGGGAGATAAAATAGTAATCAGCACCAAAATAGCGAACTTATCCAACAAATTGCTAAGTGGTAATGCCAGGTTGGAATTAGTGGATGCCTTCAGCGGAAGGGATATAACCCAAGAGCTATTGATCAGTGATCCAACTTCCGGAACTCTTATGTCCGAAAATAGTTTTACGATAAATTCCATGGGAAACACCCAAGTGTCTTGGAACATAAAAATTCCTGAAGGTATTGGAGCTGTGCAGTACAAGATAATGGCCAAGGCCGGTGATTTTAGCGATGGGGAACAAAATGTACTTCCAGTACTTACAAACCGAATGTTGGTCACCGAAACACTGCCAATGTGGGTGCGGGGCAATGAGAGCAAGACCTTTACTTTGGACAAATTAAAGAACACCTCCTCCACTACCCTAAAGCATCATCAACTTAGTCTGGAGATAACTTCCAATCCGGCATGGTATGCCGTTCAGGCCCTACCATACTTAATGGAATATCCCTATGACTGTAACGAGCAAATATTCTCGAGATACTACGCCAATACCTTGGGAGGGTTTATTGCCAATTCCAATCCTAGAATACGACAAGTATTTGACCAATGGGCCAATTCCGATGCGCTGTTGAGCAATCTTGAGAAAAATGAAGAATTAAAATCGATTTTAATTCAGGAATCACCATGGTTGCGCGATGCCCAATCAGAAACCGAACAAAAGAAACGCATAGCACTACTCTTCGATCTCAACAAATTGAAAAATGATCAAGACAACACCTTTAATAAACTGGTTCAGAACCAAATGTCGTCCGGGGCTTGGGCATGGTTCAAGGGAGGCCCTGAAAACCGATTTATTACCCAACATATTGTTACCGGACTAGGACACCTTAAAAAATTAACATCGTCCAGTGGAAGTGAGGAAAAATCGGGGATTGGAAAGAGCGTTAATACCAAGGAACAGCAGGTAATAAAAAATGCGGTTGCCTATTTGGACGATGAGTTTGTGAAAGAATACGAGCAAATGAAAAAATACGCCACGGACCTTAACGATGACCATTTGAGCCATACCCAAATACATTATTTGTACATGCGCAGTTATTATCCAGAAATAAAGGTTTCCAAAAAAGTAACCGAAATTATGGACTACTACACCCGGCAGGCACAAAAATATTGGGTAAAAAGGGATTTATATTCAAAAGGGCTACTTTCCCTAATTCTCTTTAGAGACGGAAGTACAGCTACCGCCAATAAAATAATTAAGTCCTTGGAGGAAAATAGTATTTTGAGTGATGAATTGGGAATGTACTGGAAAGAAAACAACAATTCCTGGTATTGGTACCAGGCACCAATTGAGACCCAATCCCTGTTAATAGAAGCCTTTTCCGAAATTAAGGATGACGATAAGTTAGTAGATAACCTAAAAATATGGTTGCTGAAAAACAAACAGACCAATCAATGGAAAACCACCAAAGCTACCACAGATGCAGTATATGCACTACTTTTAGAGGGAAGTGAATGGTTGTCCGTAACCGAAGCTGTAGATGTATTGGTCGGAGGTGAAAAAATTGAACCCTCCAAACTCGAAAATGTTCAAGTGGAAGCAGGAACAGGATATTACAAAACCACTTGGAACAAAAACGAAATAAGTCCAAAAATGGCAGAGGTTCAGCTGAACAAAAAAGGGGATGGCATTGCTTGGGGTGCTTTGTACTGGCAATATTTTGAAGATTTGGACAAAATAACCCCTGCCGATACACCTTTGAAATTAAAAAAGAAGGTCTTCTTAAAAAAGAACACGGATACCGGTGAAGTATTGTCCGAAATTAATGGCAAAACACCTTTGCATGTTGGGGATCTGGTTCGTATAAGAATTGAATTAAGGGCAGATAGGCAAATGGAATATGTGCATATGAAGGATATGAGGGCAGCGGGGATGGAACCCATCAATGTGCTGTCCAGCTATAAATGGCAAGATGGTCTAGGATATTATGAAAGCACAAAAGATGCCAGTACCCATTTCTTTTTCGACTACCTGCCCAAGGGGATATATGTCTTTGAATACAACCTAAGGGTCAACAATGCCGGGGATTTCAGCAACGGAATTTCCACCATTCAGGGTATGTACGCCCCGGAATTTAGTAGTCATAGCGAAGGAGTGAGAATCCTTATCGAATGACAAAAAAATAAAATATTGTTAAAAAGGTATTGCTTTTTTTCATAAATTCATAAATAACTAACGTAAATTCAAAGAATTATGAACTCTACCTTTTTTATCGCGTTACGCTTTGTTTTTGGAATTTTTCTGATCGTTTTCGGGACGAATAAATTCTTACATTTTATGCCGGCAGGGCAAATGTCCGAAGCGGCCATGAACTATTTTTCAGCCTTAATGAGCACCAACACCCTTTATGTGGTAGCCATTGTGGAAATTCTTTCGGGACTTTCCTTGTTGACGAACAAATTTGGAGCCTTAATGATGATCATACTGATGACCGTCTCTATTAATGCATTATTGTTCAATGCATTTTTGGAACCAGGTTCCATTGGCCTAACCTTGGTATTGCTTATTCTTAATATAGTAATGCTGTACGCCTACAAAGAAAGATATAAGGATATCCTGAGACCATAACCTCTATTGATTACATCTAAGAATATAAGAAGCGGGACCCATAGTGGATCCCGCTTCTTATTTATAATATTTTAGCCCTATAACAAATACACTTGCCATGGGTATTACTTTCTACTTTTAGGCGGATATTTTTCAAGAGTTTTGGTTACCAAAGCCTGTAATTTATCCTCCCTTTCACTAGGAGAACTGTTTTCCCTTAGACTACTTACCGCTATTGCCTGCCAAAAAAGTTCATCCTTCTGACTGTCAACAAAATCGAACTGAATCTCCCGTTCCACATTCGCTGCTCCCACAGGAATACCAATAGATACTCCACCACCAACGTTTCTCCCTGTACCGCCTATGCCAACCCCTACTGAATTGTTTCTAGGCGCCCTAAAAGAGCTGCTCAAAATATTTATTAAAAATTCTGGCTCTTCGGATAGCAAAAATCCTTTACCCCGCATAGTGGAATCAATGGCCCTTAATAATCGCCGGGTATCCAATTCGCTTAAACCGGTATCCATGTCCGAAAAGTAGTTATAGGTGGTATATTTAGTATAATCGGTGTCCCTATCATAGTCATAATTTACACGAATAGCACTACAGGAAGCTAAAAAGAGCAAGAGCAAGAATGGGATTATACTTTTCATTATTCCAATTTTTATAAGGGCCTGTTTAAGAAATTGTGATTGCAATTTCCTAAATAGACTCTAAAATAGTGAAAATTATTATTGCCGTTTTCTATGAGAGTAAGTATTCGTTAAAACGCAGGACATTATAACCAATAAAAACAGGCATATATATTCAATAAACCAATGGGACTATTTATTCAACATGGCCCACAATCTGTCCTTAAGCTCCACCAGCCCAATCTGGGCCACGGAGGATATGAACATATAAGGCACATCCTTGAAATCTTTGTCCAGCTCAATTCTCATTTCCGCAATAAGCTCCTCGTCCAGCATATCGGTTTTGGAGATGGCTATCAATCGGTCCTTGTCCAATAATTCCGGGTTATATCTGCGCAGCTCGTCCAACAAAATTTCATACTCCTTGGATATATCCTTGCTGTCTGCAGGAATCAGGAACAACAATGTGGAATTGCGTTCTATATGCCTTAAAAAATAATGTCCAAGTCCCTTTCCTTCGGCTGCCCCTTCAATGATACCGGGAATATCCGCAATAACAAAACTTTTAAAATCCCTGTATTCCACTATCCCCAGATTGGGCTTTAGGGTCGTAAATTCGTAATCCGCAATTTTGGGTTGGGCAGAAGTAAGCACGGATAGAAGGGTAGATTTACCGGCATTTGGAAAACCTACCAGGCCTACGTCTGCCAATACTTTCAACTCCAAAATAAGGTCCAATTCCTCGCCACTTTTTCCGGGTTGGGCGTATCTTGGCGTCTGATTGGTAGCCGTTCTAAAATGCCAGTTACCGCGACCTCCCATACCACCTTCCAAAAGAATTTTTTCCTCCTGATCCTCGGTAATTTCCATTAAAACTTCTAGAGTTTCAGCGTCTTTGATTACGGTTCCCAAGGGCACCTCCAAATATACATCCTGTCCGTCTGCACCACTACTTCGGTTCTTACTTCCATGTTCCCCATGACCCGCCCTAAAAGTCCTGGTAAACTTAAAACCCAACAGGGTCCACAAATTTTTGTTGCCACGGACAATAATGTGCCCCCCGCGACCACCATCACCTCCATCTGGTCCACCTTTTGTGATAAACTTTTCCCTATGCAAATGCACGGAACCTTTTCCTCCGTTACCGGATTCAAGATGCACTTTTACATAATCCACAAAATTTCCTTCCGTCATTTTTTTAGTTTATTGTTCCGAGTTCTGTCAAAGTAGGACCACAAAATTTTATAGTTCAACTTTTAAACCAAGAAATTATGGGTGGCCAACATTAGAACCACCGAGGCATATAAAAAGATAATTCTTCTTACCTGGGAGCATCTATTTACAGTACACTCCAAGCTTAGACTGCCTGCAACTCCTCTATTACTTTTGCCAAGCGGCTTGTAATATCTTCTATAGAACCTATTCCGTTAACACTATGAAATTTCCCCTGATCATCATAGTAATCCTTTAAGGGAGCTGTTTTTTCATTGTATTCATCAAAACGGTTACGAATCATATTTTCATCCTGGTCGTCACTTCTACCACTAACTTTACCACGCTCCAATAATCTTTGTATCAATACTTCATCATTGGCCTCCAAGGCTATGGTAGCATCGATCCTCATCTCCTTGCTTACCAAAAAATCATCCAATGCCTTGGCCTGTGCAGTTGTCCTAGGAAAACCATCAAAGATAAATCCGCTGGCATCAGGGTTTTTCTCCACCTCATCCTGCAACATTTTAATGGTAACCTCATCCGGCACCAATTCTCCTTTGTCTATATAGGACTTTGCCAATGTTCCCAGTTCGGTACCATTCTTAATATTATAACGAAAGACATCTCCGGTTGAAATATGCTTTAAATTATATTTTTCCTTTAAAAATGAAGCCTGCGTGCCCTTTCCTGCACCAGGTTTTCCAAACAAAACTAGGTTTATCATGTGTTTTTGGTTTAGTTGATATACTGCTCTTAAATTTCTTCCCAATTCATTATAATCCAATCCATAACCTACTATAAACTTGTCCTCGATTTTCATGCCGAAATAGTCTATATCATACTCCCCATTATACACTTCGGATTTGTAAAACAGAGTTGCAATTTTAAATTCCTTTACCTTGGTATTGGAAAATAGGTCTATTAATTTTTTAACGGTCCTACCTGTATCAATAATATCTTCGAGGATAATGACACTTCTGCCCTCAATATTTTCCGGAACATCCAATAGCGATTCCACAATTCCAGTGGAAGTAAGTCCTTGATAAGAGCTTAAACGCACAAACGATACCTCACAAGGATGTGGATAGGCCTTTAGAAAATCGGAAACGAACATAAATGCCCCGTTAAGGACACCCACAAAAATGGGTGTTTCCTTCTTGTAATCCACAGCGACCTGGTCCGCAATCTTTTTTATTGCGGCCATAATCTCACCTTCACTAATAAAAGGCTTAAAATATTTGTCGTGTAGCTTAATCAAGGCTAATGTTTTTATAATAAATTCAAGATGCCAAATATAGCACTTTGATTTCTCTTTTTTAAGTGTCCAGGCCTAGTTTCTAAGATTTAGCTGTATTTTTGTTCCTAATATACAATCTACTTTAATACAAGCGAATCATTTCCAATGAACTATTTTTCTTCTGAATTTAAATTAGGAATACTAGGAGGCGGTCAATTAGGTAAAATGCTTTTGTACGAAACAAGAAAATTTGATATCCATACCAAGGTATTGGACCCTTCTGACGAAGCTCCTTGCAAAATAGCCTGCAATGAATTTTTTAAGGGCGATTTAATGAATTTTGATGCGGTTTACGCCCTTGGCAAAAAAGTAGACGTGCTTACCATAGAAATCGAGAACGTAAACCTGGATGCCCTGGAAAAATTGGAGGACGAAGGTTTGAAGGTATTTCCGCCCACCCGTGCGCTACGCATTATACAGAACAAGGCAAAACAAAAACTGTTTTATGTGGACAATAATATTCCCACTGCAGATTTTCAACGCTTTGCCTATAAAAGTGAGATAGAAGACAGTGTTGCCAACGGCGGACTGGAATTCCCTTTTATTTGGAAAGCCACACAATTTGGATACGACGGCCAAGGCGTCAAGGTAGTCCGCAAACTGGAAGATCTAAACGGTCTGCCTTCCGGCGAATGCATTACCGAAGAAATGATAAATTTTAAGAATGAACTAGCGGTAATCGTGGCACGGAGCGCCAGTGGTGAAGTAAAAACATACCCCGTAGTGGAAATGGAATTCCACCCCGAAGCCAATCAAGTGGAATATGTTTTATGTCCGGCGCGTATTGATGCCAAAGTGGCTGAAAAAGCCCAGGAAATAGCACTACAACTCTCCAATAAAATTAAACATGTTGGGCTTTTGGCCGTGGAAATGTTCCAGACCCAGGACGATAAAATTCTGATAAACGAGGTTGCCCCAAGACCCCATAACAGTGGCCATTACAGTATTGAAGCAAGTTATACCAACCAATTTGAACAACATGTCCGTGCCATTCTGGACCTTCCTTTAGGAAATACAGCCAGTAAAGTAGCCGGCATAATGGTGAATTTGGTCGGTGCAGAAGGGCATACTGGAAATGTGGTCTATGAAAATATGGAGGAAATCTTAAGCCTGGACGGTGTTACACCCCATATTTACGGTAAAAAACAGACCCGCCCTTTCAGAAAAATGGGTCATGTGACCATTGTGAACAACGACATTAAGGAGGCTAGAAAAATAGCCGAACAAGTCAAGAATACTATAAAAGTGATTAGTGAATAAAAATTTTCAATGATATGAGTAAAGTAGCCGTAGTTATGGGAAGCACCAGCGACCTCCCTGTTATGCAAGAAGCCATTGATATATTAAAAGGTTTTGATATTGAGGTAGATGTTGATATTGTCTCTGCCCACCGTACCCCGGAAAAATTGTTCGATTTTAGCAAGAATGCCCATAAAAATGGATATTCCGTAATCATTGCAGGTGCAGGTGGCGCAGCACATTTACCAGGAATGGTGGCATCCATGTCCCCACTGCCCGTAATAGGTGTTCCCGTAAAAAGCAGCAATTCCATTGATGGTTGGGACTCTATTCTTTCCATACTACAAATGCCAGGCGGTGTTCCTGTTGCCACAGTAGCACTTAATGGCGCAAAAAATGCCGGAATTTTAGCAGCCCAGATTATTGGAAGCTCGGATAAATGTGTTCTGGACAAGATTATTTTTTACAAAGAAGGCCTTAAGCAAAAGGTCATTGAAGGAGCAGAGGAAATGAAAAAAGTGAACAGCGGACAGTGAACAGAAATCAGTAGGCAGTAATCAGTGGGCAGTAGCAGTTGACAGGTTGAATGATGAAAGTTAGTATATAATGGCAAAAAGAGGCGTTACCAATTACAACATCCAATGGTTCCATAATAATCTTGATTACAGGTCCCCAATATATTTTGAACTGGAATTGAACGGTATGCCAGTACTTAAAAAGGAAAACAATAACTATTTTTGACAATGAAATTTGCCCTAAAACGGTCAATGCTATATAGGCATGGACAAACCTTGAACCTTGAACCTTGAACCTTGAACCTTGAACCTTGAACAAAAATAGTCCTGCCCGCCTCGAAACCAAATATCGAATTAAAAAAATATAATACCCCTATATGAATCCATTATTGACCCCATTTGATACAGCACCATTCTCCAAAATAAAAAACGAACATTTTAAACCCGCATTTTTGCAGGCCATAGAGGATGCCAGGTCAGAAATCGATGGTATCGCAAACTCCAAGGAGGTTCCTACTTTTGAAAATACCATTGCCGCCTTGGATTTTGCGGGACAACAATTGGACAGGATATCCAGCGTATTTTTTAATTTGAATTCTGCAGAGACCAATCCGGAAATTCAGAAAATAGCCCAGGCGGTATCTCCCCTATTGTCGGAATTCAGCAATGATATTACCCTTAACGAGGATTTGTTTAAGCGGGTTAAAACGGTATACGACCAAAGGAATGATCTGGAACTGACCACCGAGGAACAAACCCTTCTCGATAAAAAATACAAAAGTTTTAGCAGGAACGGCGCCAATTTGTCCCTAGATAAAAAGAAGCGACTACGTGAAATTGATGCCGAACTATCCAAACTTAAGCTTCAATTCGGGGAAAATGTTTTGGCCGAGACCAACAAGTACGAAATGCACCTTACCAATGAGGAAGATTTGGACGGTCTTCCTGAAGGGGAAAAAGAGGCAGCTGCGCAATTGGCAAAATCAAAGGAAAAGGAAGGCTGGTTGATTACCTTGGATTACCCCAGTTATATTCCTTTTATGAAATATGCCAGTAATAGAAAATTACGCAAGGAACTTTCCATCGCATTTGGCAGCAAAGGCTTTCATAACGACGAATTGGACAATCAGAAAAATATAATAAACATTGCCAACCTACGACACGAAAGGGCCAATCTGTTAGGGTATAAAACACATGCGCACTATGTGCTGGAGGAACGCATGGCCGAAACCCCGGAAAAAGTCCACCAATTTCTTCAAGAACTGTTGGAAAAAGCAAAACCGGCAGCAGAGAGGGAATTTGCAGAATTGGAAAATTTTGCCAATCAATTGGATAAAATAGATCGATTGGAGAAATGGGACGGAGCTTATTATTCTGAAAAATTAAAACAAAAACTGTTCGATCTGGACGATGAAAAGCTTAAACCCTATTTTAAACTGGAGAATGTAATTGCCGGAGTATTTAAAGTAGCCACAAAATTATTCGGTCTGCAATTTGAAGAAGTTTTTGATATTGACAAATACCATCCGGATGTAAAGACGTATCGCATTTACGACAAGGACAAAAATCTAGTGTCCCTATTCTACGCGGATTTCCACCCTAGACCAGGAAAACGTGGGGGAGCTTGGATGACATCCTACAAAGCACAATATGTACAAAACGGGGTTAATGTACGGCCGCATATTTCCAATGTCTGCAATTTCACCAAACCCACTGCCAGTAAACCCTCCTTACTTACTTTTAATGAGGTTACCACCTTGTTCCATGAGTTTGGTCATGGCTTACACGGTATGTTGGCGAATACGGTTTATCCAGGACTTTCAGGCACTTCCGTATATTGGGATTTTGTGGAGTTGCCCAGCCAAATAATGGAAAACTGGTGCTATGAAAAGGAAGCTCTGGAATTATTTGCCACACATTACCAAACAGGTGAAGTTATACCGATGGAATTGGTGCAGAAAATAAAAGACTCGGCCACCTTTCAAGAGGGAATGGCCACCTTAAGACAAATCAGTTTTGGACTGTTGGATATGTCCTGGCACGGTACGGATCCATCCGGTATCAGCAACGTAAAGGAACAGGAAGTAAAGGCTTTTGAACCAACAGATCTGTACCCAGAATGCCCCGAAACCTGCATGAGCACTTCTTTTTCCCATATATTTCAAGGCGGATACTCCTCTGGATATTACAGCTATAAGTGGGCTGAAGTATTGGACGCGGATGCCTTTGCCTACTTTAAGGAAAAAGGTATTTTCAATCAAGAAGTGGCCACAAAATTTAAGGACAATGTTCTGTCTAAAGGCGGAACTGAAAAGCCTATGGAATTGTACAAACGTTTTAGAGGTAGCGAACCCAAGATAGAGGCCTTGTTGAAAAGGGCCGGCCTGTTGTCCGAGACAGTGAATTAAATGAACAGACAGTATTAAGTGGGCAGTGGCAGTAAGCAGTTGTGAGCTAATTATATTGAAATCGATTTATAGCACTGACAAAAGCAATAACTTATGAAAATAGATGTCCCAGATTGGTTAATTATTCTTGGAGGTATAGGTCAGATTTTCACTGCATTAATCTATCCATACATACGCCACAATGTATTTGATTGGTACAATGATGTAAAACAATTAAAGCCATTAAACCAAGAAATAGCAAAAACCTATGGCAGATACATTCAAGGTCTTAATTTTTCATTTGGACTAATCGCAATCCTTTTAACAGCCGATTTGCAGAATGGTTCACGGTTAGCACTTGCAATGACCGGTTTGATTGCCGCCTATTGGATTGGCAAAGTTGCCACCCAAATTGCATACTACCCAATGTACCAAATCCCACAAAAGACACTGTTCAAAATTGGAAGTTATTTTATGAATGTATTATTTGTTCTATTCGCTTCTGTATTTGGTTGGCTCTTTATCAACAACCTCACACAGCATATCACATTACAATAACTGATTACAATCCCGTATTGTCCTGAATCTTGGGATTTAATTGTTTTAAATGGGCTATAAATGCGCGCTTCTCCTTAGGGGAAATGATGACACTTTCAAATTTATGGTAAAAAACCTCCAGCCTATCAAAGGAAGTGGCCGGTGCACTAATGGGATTTTTGGTAGCCTCAATTTTTGTAATGGAACTTATCAAAATGGAACGATTGAGCAGAAATCCACTCTTGACCCTTAACACGCCATTACCAATTTCATAATAGGTAGATACAAATATGTAACCAATAAAAAGTGCCGGCAACAATAAGTATATGGGGCCAATACTTACAGGGTTTTTTAACAGCTGGAAAATAGGTGCCAAAAGCAAAAGCAGGATTACAACCACCAGTATCCAACCAATTTTCGACTTATATCTTACCATAACCACTATTTTGCCCGGAACCATTTATGGTATGCCAATTTTGGTGATTATTCCAAACCCCTGCCCCGGGTTCAATTGTTGGCCTTAACGGCATCATATCCCCCCTCCAGGTTAACCACATGGGTAAAGCCCAAAGATTTTAATTTTTCCTGTGCCTTCGCACTGCGTCCGCCCATCTTGCAATAGAGGTATATGGTTTTATTTTTGTCCACTGTTTTAAATTGTTCCGAGAAATCAGCATCATACCAATTAATATTATCGGCATTCTCCAGGTGCCCCGCACTAAATTCTTCCGGAGTCCTAACATCTACCAAAATGGCATTATCCAATAATTCCTGTTTAAAGTCGCTTATTGGCATTTTGTCCTTATTTTCTTGGGAACAACCCGTCTGCAATACTAGTACTACCAAAAAAAGAAATATTGTTCTCATAACTTATTTGCTTTATCAAAAATAAGAATTCTTCTTCAGAAAAAAATCACTTATTTTTGAGACGACAAACAGGTATGACAAAACAAGAATTAAATCCGGACATTTGGGTCGATAGTTATTCCGATTACCTATTCAACTATGCGGTAAGTCGGGTAAGTGATTCTGAAATTGCCAAAGATTTGGTACAGGAGACTTTTTTTGCCGGATTAAAATCTGCAAAAAATTTTAAAGGGGAGGCCGCTGAACGCACTTGGCTGATCTCTATCCTAAAAAGAAAAGTGATCGATCATTATCGCAAAATAAATTCCAAAAAGGCGAAATCTATGGTCCGCATCACCCAAAACCCAAATAGTGATGCCGATAGCAACTTTTTGGAAGAACAAGTCGCGGACCCAATGAGTCTACTGGAAAACAGCCAAATAGAAAACGAAGAATTGGGCATGGCCATTCAGGACTGCATAGCCAAGCTCCCAAAAAAACACGCTTTGGCATTTACCCTAAAAACCATAAACGGACTCAGTACCGAGGAGGTATGTAAGGAGCTCGATATCAATCCGTCTAATCTTTGGGTTATCCTTCATAGAGCAAGAACTGTTCTCATGGATTGCCTGAACAACAATTGGTTCAAGATATGAAAAGCTGTAAGGACGTTGAAATAATTTGCACTAAAGTTCAGTATAAGGAGGCCTCTTTCTTAGAGAAAATCAAGATTAAACTTCACGTATTGTTTTGTAAAACCTGTAAAACATTTTCTAAAAAAAACACCGAACTAACCTCTCTCTGCTCACAAGCCAACATTAAGACGCTTCCTATTGAAGAGAAGGAAAAAATGAAAACGGAGTTAAAATCAAGGACCTAAAAAGACATCCATTACCAAAATACAGGCCCACCAAAAAATCGGAATTGCTTCGACCCAAAAGGAAGAAAAAAATTGGGATTGATTTCTTCTGGTCACCAACATTAATACTGCTAGACCAAGAAATGCCAGACCCTTGCCAAATACCTCAAAATTCGTCAGGTAATCTTTCATAAAAGTCAAAAAGAAAAAAACGACAGCTCCGGATGCCCCAAAAATCTTTGTTTTTAGGTAACCAAATCTTTGCGGTAAAGTTCTTAGTTCCGGATCGTCATAATCCAAGTCCCTAATTTCGAATGGCAACATTAGAATCAGGACCATTAGAAATCGTTGCACCAACTCTATTGACACATCCCAATCCAATACCCTATCTGCAGCTACAACGGGCAAAACTACCGTTGTACCTGCCCAAACCATAGCCACTATAAAAATTTTGAGCCCCCCAAAACTTCTAAGATTTTTTGCGTTGGGCAACAACGGAACAGCATATAAACTCGTCAGAACCGACAAAACTGCAAGGCCTATCCAAGCTTCATAGGACATAAAAAAAGAATGGTACAGAGCAAAGCCCCCAGCAATAAAACTTACGACCTGAATATTCTTATGGTAAGTATTGGACACTAGGAAATATTTCTTCGCCTCTACCCCATATTTCACAAAATTGTAGCATGCAATTGTTCCAAAAAATACCAGATACGAAATATGATTGTCCCTGGACAGTCCAAAAAAAATGCAGGTAATTTCAATTAATGCAAACACTGATAATGCTACATGAATACTGGCATCCAAGTAAAAATGAAATAAGTATCTACGCCAGTTCATAAATCAAAATTAACCAAAGTGTTCATAACCTCTTATTTTAGTTAAAAACTTTGAAGGAGTTGAAGGTGAAAGCTGCAAAATAAACATAAATAATGAGTAATTTTGCTCACCTATATTTTAGATTAAAACTGCTTGAATTTATGAGGACAGACTTATTTGCCTTGCGCCATATCGGCATTAGAGAAGAAGACCTTCCACAGATGCTAAAAACCATCAATGTCAACTCTGTAGACCAGTTGATAAACGAAACTATTCCTGACGATATTCGTATTGCTAAACCCTTGGCCTTGGAGACGCCTATGAGTGAGCACGAGTATTTGTCCCATATTCAAGTTTTATCCGAGAAAAATAAAGTTTTTAAATCCTATATCGGTCTAGGTTACCATGAAAGTATAACCCCTTCAGTGATCAAAAGAAATATTCTGGAAAATGCAGGATGGTATACGGCCTACACCCCATACCAAGCTGAAATTGCCCAAGGGCGCCTAGAGGCCTTATTAAATTTCCAGACCGTAATAGCGGAACTCACTGGAATGGAATTGGCCAATGCCTCCCTTTTGGACGAAAGTACTGCCGCTGCAGAAGCCATGACCATGCTCTTTGATGTGCGAAGTAGGGATCAAAAGAAAAACAACGTTTTAAAATTCTTTGTTTCCGAAGAGATACTACCCCAAACATTGTCCCTGTTAAAAACAAGGTCGACCCCACTGGACATAGAACTAATTGTAGGCAAGCACGAAAACTTTGAATTTGGCGATGATTATTTTGGCGCTCTACTGCAATATCCAGGAAAATATGGCCAAGTACATGATTATGCCCCATTTGTGGCCAAAGCGGTTGAAAAAAATATAAAAGTTGCCGTTGCTGCCGATATCTTGAGTTTGGCATTATTGACCCCTCCTGGTGAATTTGGAGCCGATGTGGTAGTCGGAACAACCCAACGATTTGGAATTCCCTTAGGCTACGGTGGGCCACATGCTGCCTTTTTTGCCACAAAGGAAGAGTACAAAAGAAGTATTCCCGGTAGAATAATCGGAGTTACAAAGGACACCGATGGCAAGCCGGCCTTAAGGATGGCTTTACAGACCAGGGAGCAGCACATTAAACGTGATAAAGCTACCTCCAACATCTGTACAGCTCAGGTCCTATTGGCCGTAATGGCCGGGATGTATGCCGTTTATCACGGCCCAAAAGGACTTAAATATATCGCAAACAAGGTTCATTCCACTGCGGTTACCTTAGTGGATAGTCTTGAAAAATTGGGATTGTACCAAACAAACACTTCTTATTTTGACACCATAAACATAAAGGCAAGTTCCTCCAAAGTAAGGCCTATTGCCGAAAAATATGAGGTTAATTTCCTATACGTTGATGCAGATACCATATCGATCGCATTGAACGAAGCCACCTCCCTGAAAGATCTACAATTAATAGTAGATATTTTCGCCGAAGCTGTTGGAAAAGAAGCCGTTGTTATCAATGGTCTTTTACCACAATCCCTTCTGGAGAACAAGCTTGTGCGTACTTCAACGTTTTTGGAGAACAACGTATTCAATTCCTATCACTCGGAAACCGAATTGATGCGTTATATAAAAAAATTGGAGCGAAAAGATTTGGCACTGAACCACTCCATGATTTCCTTGGGCTCATGTACCATGAAATTGAACGCGGCCTCCGAAATGTTGCCATTGAGCATGGCGCGCTGGGGAAACATCCATCCTTTTGTACCTATTGACCAAGCGGAAGGATATCAGATCATCCTTAAGGAATTGGAAAAAGATCTTAATATCATCACTGGATTTGCAGGAACGTCGTTACAACCAAATTCTGGAGCTCAAGGAGAATTTGCCGGCCTAATGGTCATAAGGGCATATCATGAGTCCAGAGGGGAAGGCCACAGGAATATTTGCCTTATACCTGCCTCGGCACATGGCACCAATCCTGCTTCAGCAGTTATGGCCGGGATGAAGGTAGTAGTTACAAAAACAGACGAAAACGGGAACATTGATGTGGCCGATCTTGCAGAAAAGGCCGAGTTGCACAAAGACAATCTGTCCGCCTTAATGGTTACCTACCCGTCTACCCATGGTGTTTTTGAATCTTCCATTAAGGAAATCACAAAATTGATCCATGATAACGGGGGTCAAGTTTATATGGACGGGGCCAATATGAATGCACAGGTAGGATTGACGAATCCTGCTACCATTGGTGCCGATGTCTGCCACCTAAATCTACATAAAACATTCGCCATACCTCACGGTGGTGGTGGCCCTGGAGTTGGACCTATTTGCGTGGCGGAACAATTGGTACCATTTTTACCAGGAAACCCCGTAATTAAAACGGGAGGAGACAAGGCCATTACGGCCATATCGGCAGCGCCTTGGGGAAGCTCGTTGGTATGTTTAATTTCTTATGGCTATATAAAAATGCTGGGGGAAAACGGATTGACCCAGTCTACAAAGACCGCTATCCTAAATGCGAACTACATTAAAAATAAGCTTAGCGGAAAATTCGATGTGCTCTATACAGGGGAAAGAGGAAGGGCTGCCCACGAAATGATTATAGACTGTAGGCCCTTTAAAGAAAATGGTATAGAAGTTACGGATATCGCAAAAAGATTAATGGATTATGGATTTCATGCACCTACGGTTTCTTTCCCTGTTGCCGGGACCCTTATGATAGAGCCTACCGAGAGCGAAAGCTTGGCTGAATTGGATCGATTCTGTAGCGCCATGCTATCCATTCGTGAAGAAATTGATGCCGCATCCGTTGAGGACAACAACAATGCAATGAAAAATGCACCACACACCCTGGAAATGATTACCGCTGACAAATGGGAATTTCCATACAGTAGACAACAGGCGGCCTTCCCATTGCCCTATATATCGGAAAACAAATTTTGGCCAAGCGTAAGACGCGTGGACGACACATATGGAGACCGTAATTTAATTTGTACATGCGCTCCCATCGAAGCTTATGTAGAGGCATAAAAACCTCAACAAAATCAAGCCTTTTAAAGCCTTTCCTTCAATTGTGAAAGGCTTTTTTTTTGGCAAATACAAAAGCGGAATTATCTTGAACATCATATCAAATCCAAAGGATATAAATTGCCGCGGCCCAATTGGTTTATATTTATACTATTAAATTTGCATATTATTATGAACATTGGCATTACTGGCACTGGTTCTTACCTACCATCTATCGTAACAAAGAATTCAGATTTTAAAAATCATGATTTTTTAAATGAGGATGGCACCCCCTTTAAGCATCCAAATGATGTTATTATTCAAAAATTCCAAGGCATTACCGGAATAAGCGAAAGACGCTATGCGGAAGATAATTTAAACACCTCCAATCTCGCTTTTTTTGCAGCAGAAAAGGCAATAGCCGATGCAAAAATTGACAAAGAGGAACTGGACTATATAATTTTTGCCCATAATTTTGGTGATGTTTCAGTTGGCCAAAATCAAGGGGACACCTTACCAAGTTTGGCCACGAGGGTAAAACACCAATTACAGATAAAGAATCCCAAATGTGTCGCCTATGACCTCCTATTTGGTTGCCCTGGCTGGATAGAAGGAGTAATCCAGGCAAATGCATTTATTAAAAGTGGAATTGCCAAAAAATGTCTTGTAATTGGAGCAGAGACCCTATCAAGAATTGTGGATAAGCATGATCGGGACTCTATGATCTATTCGGATGGTGCCGGGGCCACAATTGTTGAAGCTAGGGAAAATGCCGGCCAAATCCTGTCGCACAATAGCGCAACCTATGCCAATGAGGAAGCCTTTTTTCTCTTCTTTGGTGAATCCTATTCCAAAACCCCCCAAGAAGACACCCGATACATAAAAATGTATGGCCGAAAAATATATGAATTTGCAGTAACCTATGTACCCCAAGCCATGAAAGATAGCCTGGACAATAGTGGGGTGCCTATCTCCGAGGTGAAAAAAATATTCATTCACCAGGCCAATGAAAAAATGGATGAGGCCATAGTAAAACGTTTTTATAAACTCTTCGACATGGAAATGCCTGATGGAATTATGCCCATGAGCATAGAAAAATTGGGAAATAGCTCAGTGGCTACCATACCTACCCTATTTGATATGGTGAAAAATGGAAAAATGGAAAATCAGTCGATAAAAAAGGGAGATGTTGTTATATTTGCCAGTGTTGGTGCAGGCATGAACATAAACGCCATTGTCTATAGGGTATAATCCATAGGCCACTTAACACTTTTTCAAATATCTTTGTTTCTGGTTTTAGGATTAAGCCCTATTAAGCCGTAAAAACATGTTAAACAACAAACCAGATCATTGCTGATGTACGAAAGAACCTTCCCGAACAAACGTTTTAAGCATACCCTGGAATTTCTGCAAAAACACATCTCTACCGACCAATCAATTTTAGATCTTGGGGTGGAAAATCCCTTTTCAAAGATTATGAAGGAAAATGGATATCAAGTAGAGAACACAACAGGTGAAGATTTGGATCTGGATTTTTCGGCTGCCCTGACCACCAAGGCGGACGTTGTCACTGCCTTTGAAATTTTTGAACATCTTTTGGCACCGTACAACATTCTTAGCCAAATTAGAACTGATAAATTGGTAGCCAGTATTCCACTAAGATTATGGTTTTCATCGGCCTATAAAAGCAAGACCGATCCGTGGGACAGACATTATCACGAGTTCGAAGACTGGCAATTTGATTGGTTGTTGGAAAAGGCAGGATGGGAAATTAAGGATAGGGCAAAATGGACCAATCCCGTAAAAAAAATAGGGATCAGACCACTGCTACGTAGTTTTACACCCAGATATTACATTGTTTATGCAGAAAGAAAGAACAGCTCCCAATAGAATCCCTATAGAAATGGAGGACGGAGTGTTCCAATCATTAAAACAAATAAATTTTTAGCGGTGAACTACTATATTATCATTCCTGCCCATAACGAAGGCCAGTATTTAATGGACGCCCTGCAATCCGTGGTTACACAAACCATGCCCCCCAAAAGGGTTGTTGTGGTAAATGATAATTCATCGGACAATACCGAGCAAATAATAGACAGCTTCACTGCCGAACACAATCATATCTCAAAGATCAATACAAAATCGTCCACTGCCCATTTGCCCGGGAGCAAGGTTATCAATGCCTTTAACAAAGGCTTGGAGCAATTGGATGACGACTATGATTTTATAGTAAAGTTAGATGCCGATATAATTCTTCCCGATTCCTATTTTGAAAAAGTAGCCAAAATATTTTCTACCGATGTAAAAATTGGGATAGCAGGTGGATTTGCTTTTGAACAGGATAAAAACGGGGAATGGAAATTAAATCACCCTATGGACAAAGACCATGTTCGCGGTGCTTTTAAAGCGTATACCAAGAGATGTTTTAAGGCCATTGGCGGACTTAGAACTGCCATGGGATGGGATACAGTGGACGAGCTACTTGCCCAATACAACGGTTTCAATATCTATACCGATAGCAACCTGAAGGTTAAACACTTGCGCCCATTGGGAAATGCTTATAACAAAAAAGCCAAATTACTTCAAGGAAAGGCTATGTACACCCTGAGGTATGGGTTTCCAATAACCCTTATTGCCTCTATAAAAATGGCCTTGAAACAAAAAAAACCTAGGGCTTTTTTAGATAATCTTCAAGGATATTTTTTGGCCAGGAAAGATAAATCGGATTTTCTCGTAAACCCCGCGGAGGGTAAGTTTATTCGCCAGCTACGATGGAGAAAAATAAAAGCCAAACTCTTCCAATAAGAAAAGCTCGGCTTTTTTGTTTTTACAAGAAAACTTACTTTTATTCTATAACCGCTTCAATCGGCTCTCCCGTAGTTCCAGAAGGAGCGTTCATTCCCATTAAGGCTGCTATTGTAGGAGCTATGTCCGGAATTTCAGTTCTATTTACCGTACTCCCCTTCTTAATACCTTTCCCATAAAATAACAAGGGTGCGTGAGTATCGTAGTTCCATGGGGACCCATGTGTTGAACCTGTATCACCGTATTTTCCACTTCCTGGATCGAAAACAAAAAGCACATCTCCTGAACGTTTTTGATTAAATCCGTTCTGAACGATATAAGGTATTCCCCTAGTATATTGATTCTGCCACATTTGATTGGCCGTAAACACCTTATAAATACCATCATATTGAATCAACTCCAAGGCCAACTCTTCCTCAACATCATCTATGTCCAAATCCAAACTTTTGATTACACTATAATCTAAAAACAACTGATTGTTGGAAGTCTTCTTCACAATATCCGTAGTTCCATAGGTATATTTAAGATATTCCGTTAGTCGGTCGTCCATTTTTTTTGATTCCACTACACCACCGGGAAGGTTCTGATCCCTTAAAAAAGCCGGAACATTGATAGCCGCATGATCTGCAGTTAGAAAAACGGTATATTCACCTGTTCCCACTTTTTTATCCAAGGTATCAAAAAGACGTTTTAAATCTTGGTCCAAACGTATATAGGTATCCTCTACCTCCTTTGAATTCACCCCCCATTTATGTCCCACATAATCCGTACTGGAAAAGCTTATTGCCAGAAAGTCTGTAAAACTATCGGTTCCAAGAGACTCCTTTTCCACAGCTTCCAAAGCAAAATCAGCGGTTAGACTATTGCCATATGGGGTGCTTTTTAGAATGCTATATTTGCCATTCTTATCCCACAAGCCAACTAAATCGTGAGGAAAGGTTGGAGTGGCCTGACCTTCAAAAAGCCCTTCGTAATTATTGTCATCAACACCACTTTCTATATAACTATTGATGTCCTTAAGGGTACTCCATGGTTTTTTGTATTTAGCTACACTTTTTTGCGTATTAAAATCTGTGACCCATGTAGGCAATTCATCCATATAATAAGAGCTGGTAATCCAATTGCCTTCAGCCCCACCATCAAACCAATAAGCGGCATTGGCAGTATGGCCACCAGGCAGAACCGCACCTCTATCCTTAATCGCTACAGCAATTACTTTACCCTTCATCTGGGTATGCAACCTTACTTGGTCTGTAATGGTCGTAGTTTGAATCCTATGCGGGGACATTTTTCCAGCATCGGAAGAGGTTCCAACCGAATTATAATTGGAATCTCCTGCGCAATAAACACTTTCATCCGCATATTTATCATACCAATCATTGCCAATTATACCATGAACGGAAGGGGTTGTGCCCGTATAAACGGAGGCATGTCCTGCACCGGTAACCGTTGGGGCATAATTAAAATGATTGTTTTTGCAATTAAAACCATCATTAACCAGACGCTTAAATCCACCATCACCGTATTGGTTCCAAAAACGTGTCAAATAGTCGTACCGCATTTGATCTACCACAATACCCACAACTAATTTAGGGGTTGTTGCGATATTCTGACCAGTAACAGTTTCGCGATCGGATATGTCTTCTACCTTATTTTTTTTTGATTTTCTTTGGGCATTTACCTCAACAGGATTAAACCCTATTATAAGCAGTAAAAGCAATAGTAGCAGACTCTTATTTTGCATTTTCTTATGTTTTAAGGAGCAAAAATATAGAAATAAAACCTTTAAATTTTAATTGGAAGTTAAATGATTCTTAATATTGTTATTTTTACATTCCTAAGCAATATTTTATATTGAATGAATTATATAGCATCAATAGGCAGCTATTTTATAATGATCAAGGAGGTTTTTAAAAAACCCACCAAATGGTCCATTATGAAAACCCTAATATTAAAGGAAATAGACGAACTGGTTTATGGTTCCATGGGTATTATTATTTTCATTTCCTTCTTTATAGGAGGCGTAGTATCCATACAGACCGCCCTGAATATTACCAATCCACTAATACCTCGAAATCTTATAGGATTTGCCACCAGGCAATCGGTAATACTTGAATTTGCCCCTACCTTCACCTCTATAATTATGGCTGGCAAGGTGGGTTCATATATTACATCCAGTATTGGCACCATGCGGGTAACGGAACAAATTGATGCCTTGGAAATCATGGGGGTCAATTCTTTGAACTATCTCGTTTTCCCAAAAATAATAGCAATGTTGTTTTATCCTTTTGTGATTGCAATAGCTATGTACGTTGGCATCTTTGGAGGGTGGACAGCCGGTGTTTTTGGAGGATTTAGTTCCAGTGCGGACTTTGTTGAAGGCCTGCAATTGGACTTTATTCCGTTTCACGTCACCTATTCCTTTATAAAATCGATAGTTTTTGCACTGATTATTGCTACCATTCCATCCTTTCACGGATACTACATGAAAGGTGGGGCATTGGAAGTCGGCAAGGCCAGCACCACCGCTTTTGTTTGGACAAGTGTTGTAATCATCATTGTTAATTACATCTTAACACAATTACTTTTGGGCTAATGATAGAAGTAGACAACTTACACAAATCCTTCGGGGAAAGCCATGTTTTAAAAGGCATTAGTTCCAATTTTGAAAAAGGCAAGACCAATCTTATAATAGGACAAAGTGGTTCCGGTAAAACGGTTTTTTTGAAATGTCTTTTGGGCCTCTTTTCGCCTGATGAGGGCACCATAAGCTATGACGGAAAAATCTATTCCGAACTATCCGCAAGCGAACAACGTAACTTAAGGCAGGAGATGGGAATGGTATTTCAGGGTAGCGCGCTATTCGATTCCATGACCGTTCAGGGAAATGTTATGTTTCCCTTGGGCATGTTCACCAAACAATCAAAATCGGAAATGCAGGATCGGGTAGATTTTGTACTTAAACGTGTAAACCTAGTTGATGCACATAATAAATTTCCATCGGAAATATCGGGAGGAATGCAAAAGCGGGTTGCCATTGCCAGGGCTATTGTAATGAATCCAAAATACTTATTTTGTGATGAACCCAATTCGGGACTGGATCCAAAAACTGCTATCCTAATAGACAATCTTATACATGAAATTACCCAGGAATACGATATTACTACGGTAATCAATACCCATGACATGAATTCTGTTATGGAAATTGGCGAAAAGATAATTTTCCTCAAAAATGGATTAAAGGAATGGGAAGGCAGTAATAAGGAAATTTTTAAAACGGATAATGAAGCCGTAACCGACTTCGTCTATTCCTCCGAATTATTTAAAAAAGTGCGGCAAATGTATATTGAGGAACGGAATTAACTCGGTTCTTCCCTGACTTGAATCTTGGAATTCTTTAACCTTAGGCGCAACCAATCCGTTAGTTTTTGGGAATCGGTTTTAATTTGCTTGTCAGGCACCCCTTTTTTCCACTTGACATTAAATACTGGGATGGTATCCAGTTTATTAAAATCAGTTGTAATAGTATAGGAAAATCCTAAACTGGTCATATTCTCATAATTGGTCTTGGCTTCGGCACTAATTTCTTGAAAAGGTATCTGCTGTTCAACAAGCTTGCTCATTTTTCCAACTTCCTCCTTTAAAACCTGAATCTGCTGTTCCTTGCTCAGTAATTCTGCCTTTTTGGATTCATAAAGCTCACTAACATACCTCATTTGATCCAATTCCTGATTTTTAGATCCCTGAACAATTTTTAATTCTATATTTTTAAGCTTGTCATAGGTATTTTTTTGAGTATTCCAAGTTGCAATAACATTGTCCGGTATGGTTTCGTTGCCCATAAACACCAATTCAATAAACCCGTCATCTCCGTGATTGTATTGAATATCGGTCAAATTCTCCAAATATCTTCCTTCTCCAGGTAATTCATAAGGCACAATATTGCTAGCAACAAATTGATTGGCCTGCTTTCGAAACAAAGATTCCTGAAACACATCGTAAAAGGTAAATCCGGCAGGAATCATAACTAAAATCGCCACAGTAGAGGCCATTCTAGCGATAAACCTTCTACGCTGTGAATTGGCATAGCGCACCATAGGAAAACGCAATAGTTTTAGAACCAAAAAAGTAGCCAGGGCAATAAAAATAGTATTTATAGTAAAAAGGTACATGGCACCGGTAGCATAACCAAAATTACCAATGGCCAACCCAAAACCAACAGTACATAAGGGTGGCATCAATGCCGTAGCAATTGCCACTCCATAGATAACGCTGGCAATAGTCCCTTTTTTGGCCCTGGCAATCACCAATGCCAAACCTCCAAAAAATGCAATAAGCACATCTCTGATGTCAGGAGCGGTCCTAGCCAGCAATTCCGATGATTCATCCCTCAAGGGGAATAAATAAAAGAATAAAAATGCGGTAATAACGCTTAAACCAACCATGACGGCAAAATTCTTCAATGAACGTCTCAAGGTATCTATGTCATTAATAGCCAAAGACAGCCCAATACCCAAAATAGGGCCCATTAAAGGTGAAATTAACATGGCGCCGATAACTACTGCGGTGGAATTGGCATTAAGTCCAACAGATGCGATAAAAATAGAGCATATTAAAATCCAGGAGGTATGGCCCTTAAAAGGAATATCTGCAATAATAGATTCTTTGGTGGCCTCCTGATCCGTATTCTTGCGTATATCCAAAAGATCGGCCAGAAATACTTTAACCCCTTCCAAAAGACCCCTAAAATCCTTTTTTATATCTTGCCCGCTACCCTCAGGAAAATCCTGATTCTGGTCTTTATTTAAATTTTCCTCCATAATTAAGCCAGCTGATCTCCAAATTTATCTTTAATTTTCGCAAGTACCTTTTTAATGTCCTGTTCCTTGGATTTGGGATATATGAGCAAAACCTCCTCCTTGTCTACCACAATATAGTCTTTTAATCCGTCAATAACGATAATTTTTCCTTTGGGGGAACGAATCATATTCCCTTTGGAATCCTCCGCCAAAACTTGACAATTCACCAAGGCGTTTTCGTTATCGTCCTTATCCAATTTATCGTATAAAGAGCCCCAAGTACCAAGATCGTTCCAATCAAAAGTGGCCGGTAGAACAAAAATATTACTGGAAGGCTCTAAAATGGCATAGTCTATAGAAACATTCTCTGCCTTGGGATAATTTTCAATTATGAATGCCCTTTCCTCATCGGTGTTGTAATATTTCAATCCACTTAAAAATAAATTGTATTGTTCCGGTTGATATTTTTCAAAAGCATCCACTATAGTTTTTACACTCCACATAAAAATACCGGCATTCCACAAAAAATTACCTTGTTTTATGAAATCCTTTGCCGTTTCATAATCAGGTTTTTCCCTAAATTGAAGAACACTTTTAAGTGATTCCCCATCTTTCTTTTCAAATTCTATATACCCAAAACCAGTATTGGGAAAAGTAGGTTTTATTCCCAAGGTACAGAGCACATTTTCCTTTTCACATTTATTGAAACAGCTTATAACGTCCTTGGCAAATGCTTCCTCATCTTCTATCCAATGATCACTGGGGGCAACTATCATAACAGCATCAGGGTTCTGCTTCTGTAATTTTAAGGCCGCATATAATATACATGGAGCAGTATTGCGCATTGCCGGTTCCAAAACCACTTGCTCTTGCTTAACCTCTGGCAATTGCTCCAAGACCAATTCGTTATACCTTTCATTGGTCAAGATCAAAATATTTTCAATCGGCACAAATTTTGCCAGCCTTTTAAAAGTCTTCTGTATCAATGTATCCCCTGTACCCAACATATCATGAAACTGCTTGGGATAAGCAGTTGTACTTATAGGCCAAAATCTGGAACCAACTCCACCTGCCATTAAAACTGCATAATAATTTTTATTCATAGTGTTTCCCTTAATCTTTTATTAATTCCACCTCTGCATTGGGCTGAAAAAGATAGACCCTACCGGTAGCTACCTCGATACATTCGTATCGCTTAACTCTTTTATTCTTTTTTTGAAATAATTTTCCATTATATATCCTGAAAACACTACCATGTGGCAATTCAAAAATATAGGATTTTTCACTATCCTGTACATCAAACTGTTTTAGGGCCAAGGATAGGCTAGCGTCCGTATCGCTACTCGCCTTTGGATTTCTAAAATGTCTGGCCAACATGGGCAAAAGATTGGTTGGAAAAACTTCCGGCCTTAAAAACGGCAACATTAGATATTGAAATGTTCTTTTCCACTCCAATCCGTGTGGTTTTATTTTACGCCCATATTTTTCAAAAGCAACCAAATGCGCTATTTCATGAACCAAAGTAATCAAGAATCGATATTTATTCAAGGTGGCATTCACGGTAATCTGATGGGATCCGTTGGGCATTCGTCTATAATCACCATGACGGGTAACCCGTTGATTCACAATCTTAAGGTGTACCCCGTTTTCCCTAATTAGCTCCATACTTAAACTTACCGCCCTTTCAGGAAGATACTTTTGCAAAGTGTCCTGCATAATAACAAAATTAGAAATTTTAAGATTCCATATAGCCGTAAGTAGAAATTTTATCCAAAATACAATTAACGATACCAAAAAAAATGTATTCAAAAGAATATTTACACTTTTATTAACGATTAAAGACAACTACTTTCCACTAACTTTGCATTCCCGCTGAACAAAGCGAAAAACAAACTATTAATATAATTATGAACGAGTTAAGAACCACCAATAAGTTATTGCTTATCATAGTAATCCCCTTAGTGTTTTACTTACTAAAGCTTCTGTCGTTTATCTTTATCCCCCTCATTTTCTCTATGTTCATAGCTTTATTGTTCCTTCCTATTATGCGTTGGCTCAATAAAAAGAATGTATCCAAGCCTATCAGTATATTTATTGTTATACTGATTTTTATTGGGGCCTTAAAAATAGGAGGAGAACTCATTCAACTTACCAGCAAGGAAATACTATCTGCAGACAACGCTTTTTTCCAAAAAGCAGAGACCAAATTGGAAGCCCTGCTATTAGGTATGGAAGATTATCTTGGAATACCCTATGCCCAGGAAGAAAACATCATCAATAATTTTATTCCCAAAGAAAGTATGATGAAGAACTTTGGGACGACTCTGGATTTTATCGGCAATACGGTCACCATGATATTAATGACGGTGTTTTTTGTTGTGCTTTGGTTGGCAGAATCAATAAACGTTCAGAAATTAATGAACAATACCATTTTAAAACAAAAGCACACCTCGGTTAAAACATTTGTAAAAGTTGAAAAAGATCTTATAAAATTTATAAAGGTCAAATTTCTAGTAAGTCTTTTTACGGGAATTGGAATTGGATTGGCCTGTGTGTTTTTTGATGTAAGCTTTCCTATTTTCTGGGGACTCTTCGCCTTTGCCATCAATTTTGTCCAAATGGTCGGCTCCATTATTTCCGTAGTTCTATTGGCACTATTTGCATTTGTAGAATTGGAGCCTACAAGCACACTCTTATTCTTTGTTCTTTCCATTACCGGAGTACAAGTTTTGTTCGGATCCATACTGGAACCCGTATTTATGGGGAAATCCTTTTCCATTAACATAATTACCGTATTGGTTATGTTGATGCTATGGGGATATATATGGGGCGTACCCGGATTGATCATGGCAATACCAATTACCGTTTTTATCAAGATTATTTTGGAACAATTCCCACAAACGAAAATAATTGCCAGTCTCATTTCAGGAAACCAACCCTTAAAACCCAAACCCCAAAAAGAAAGGTAGTTGGCTATAATTTAACGTGAGTTCGACATAAAAATATTATCAATACATTGATTTAATGTAAGTTATAATAAATGCTACGGTCCCCTCGAGCGGAGTCGAGAGGTTATTTTACTGTAATGTATTTACAATG
>Ga0208032_1000049_pt1 | contig 124995 bp, 112 predicted proteins | sample MalvirAntarct_66_FD_184254 | JGI IMG/M metagenome (GOLD analysis project Ga0208032, IMG submission 184254) | Marine viral communities from the Global Malaspina Expedition - Malaspina viral metaG Antarct_66 (SPAdes) (version 2) | ecosystem: Environmental > Aquatic > Marine > Oceanic | place... | reverse complement strand
GTTGGGGTAGTCGACCAACCAGGAACTGTACGCCGGTCGGAGCAGTGTGTTTGAATCCGGAAAGAGACGATCAGATTATCAGTGCGGAGAAACAGGCCGCGTGAAGAAAAAGGTGTCAACTATCTTGAAAAACACCGCGCGTGGGAGAGCAATCATATTTCCGAGGCGACTCATAGCTCGCTTATACGCAAGGCGCGCACTATCAATGTCGCCCCCGGCCTCAAGTGCCGCGCCGACCCACACGTACTGCCAACCGGAAAGCAGGCTATCCGCTTTGCCGGTGGCCTCGACCGCAGCGTCCAACACATTTCTTGCTTCCGCGATTTCACCATTCCACATTGCGGCTGCGTATGCCGCTTCAGCTAGCGCAGCCTCGACCATTTGATCTTCAACGTCCATAGCTCGCAAAACCTTATCTTGATCTAGGTCACCGCGCTGAATATTGTCCCCGTAATATTCAAGCCATGAAGTCTCCCGCGACAAAACTGCAGTAATGGCTTTAAGAACTTCATCCGATTGGTCAATATTCATTCCAGACTGTACTGTCCGTCCTAGCAATATCTGGCGCTGCAGCAATTCAGGTAGAAGTGCGACATTGCGGTCGTTGTTAAGCCAGGTATTGATATCGTTCCCAGCGATCAGAAAAGCGCCGTAGTCATTTCTACCTCGATTGATTCGACCAAACAACTGAACAAGGCGATTCGCTATACGCGTGGAATGCAAATTGAACATTCTGAGGAATTCCCACTGATAGCGCTCAATTAACGAGGTGCCGGAAGGTAGTCCATCCATTACCATTACGCGACAAGCATCGTGGGGTAGATCAATTCCGTCGACCCGCGAAACAAGAACGAAAGCACCGTCATTGGCCCGCCGGAAGGAGTCGAGTTCTTCGGAAAAGTCCTGAGCTGAAGGAGGAATCGCAATCTTCTCCCAATTCGTAGCAGAAGGATAGTTAGGAACCGCGATCAACAATTTACGCTCTTCGCTTATCTTCGAAACGAGATCAATCGAAATGCCGTCGTTGATATTACGACCGAATAAAATCAAGCGCTCTCCATTGCCGGCATCATTGACGGGTTCGACAACCACAGCCGGTAATCGTCCGAAGGCTCGCACGATATCGGTTTTTGATTTGAGTGTGGCAGAGAGGTATACCCTACGAACGGGGCGCTCGAAAACATCGAGCGCTAGAGACGGAAGGAATGGCGGAGCTAGCTCAAATGAGCCGCGGCTAAACAAGATCGCACAGCAGTCGAGTTTGTCACGAAGATGCGCAAAAGCATACTTGAGCTGACTATCATCGTGAATATTGTGATTCTGCAGAATGGTCAAGAGACGGTCTCGCCGCTCTGCGAGCCCTCCTGGAGCTGCCATCACAATCGACGGGAACTCGGATGATAAGCTTTCCGTGAATCGGCCTTCGATACGAAGTTCGCGAAAATGGGGGCGAAATAGCTCAACAACCTCACTAAACAAGGCCGGGTGTGAGCTTCCGGAAATTGTGAGCGTAAGTGATCCCCGCAGAATCGACTCAGCGACATGTGCATCATCAAAGACAACAGCCCCAGGGAAGAATCTTCTTCTGATGGCACTCAGTCCGTTAAATAACGCGTGGTATGTTGTGATGCAAAACCCGCGACCGCTCTCAAACAGATCGTTATCAAACGTCGAGCGTACTCTAACTGTATGATCTAGTCCTATTCGATTCGCTTCCTTCGAGGTCTGGTTCACAAGATCGATAGTGGCGCAAACGTATATGACGTTATCGACACCTTCATTTACTAGACTTTGTGCAATGAGTAATCCAACTAGGGTCTTCCCCGCGCCTGTATTCAATGACACAAGAACGTCAGTCTGACCTCGTGCAGCATTCCACTGCGTGAGAGCTTCGGCCTGCCCTCGCCATAGGTCATTTGGTGTACCTGGCAGATTAGGGAGTCGCTCGAAAATTTTGATGGGGTCGAGGGGTCTTTCAGCGGCCTTAGGTGTTCCTAGTCTTGAAAAATCCATAATCTCAATATTCCATTAATTCAGCTAAGCAGTTGGTATAGTCGCTTGGTATCGACAATAAACTGGGTTCTACCCAGATTACACGAACAGTTCTAAAAAGGCTGAGAACTTCAAATCACTCATTTCTGATTGATTACGCGGGGTAAAGTTTGGGTAGCCACCGCTCGCGCGCTTTGGGAGGAAAGCCAAGACGAACCGGGCTCTTTGGTCCATCGGAGACAAGGTAGCCCTGTTTTAGCAAATCAGCCAACACATCACGCGCCTGGCGCTCTCCATAGTTAGTGATCTCCTGGGCATCACTTCTCTTGAACTGCCCACGCAGCAGCGCCTGCTGCAGCAGCGGCCATGATGCTTTGTGCAGTCGCCCAAATTGGATTTCCTCTTTGATGTGGATCTCCATGCGGATACGTAGGGTATCCAAGTCAAGAAGCTCACTCATGAAATCGATCTGATCAATGCACGATACCAGAAAGAATTGACAGAAATTGATCAGCTCTAGATGGCTGAGATTGCCCCGCCCGTCAAGATCGCCTTTTCTTGGCGAGTCAGCAGCCATCAGCCGCTCTTTGTAAGTCTCGACATTTCGAGCCAGCCCCCTTGAGACTGACCAAAGCGTGCTGCCTATTTCAAGCTCGCGCAAAAAGGCATGAGAGAAAAGCCTGGCGACCCGGCCATTGCCGTCAAGAAACGGGTGGATCCAGGCCAAACGGTGATGCGAAGACCCTATGGCGATGACCTGTTTTACCTTGGATAGTCTGCCTAGGTCATACGCCTGCTCAAATCGGCCCATGAATCGATCCAGATCCTCTGGCCGCGGCGGTATATGTCGACCCACCTGCACATCATCCTCCCTAAACTGACCAGGCACCACCGAGATTACTTTGCCGGTATGCTCGTTTTTTACCTGCAAAAGCTCCTTTGGCAAGCGCACACAAAACTCGTTGTGAACCCATTTGATGTACTCCCCATAGGGCGCCAGCGGCGGCGCCGCATTCTCATCAATCATCGTTTGCACTTCGATGTGTGCCACCGCCTCCTGTTGCAGGTTGCGCTGCTTGGGATCGGTTGAGAAGTCCTGCGCCATCGCCTTTTCAATGCTGATTGGATGAGTATCGTGACCCTCGATGAGGTTGCTGTAGTAGCAGTTCATCGAGCGCACCAGATCCCCAATGCTTTGCGCAACGGCTGGATCCAGCCGTGATGCAAGGGCTGACCCTTTGCGAATAAGATCAAAGGCTAGGTCTTCAAGCTCTTTGATGTCTTCATTTGGAAGCATTGGCTCCATTATGTAAACGTCCGCTGCCATTTTTTCTGCCGGTATAATTGCCGAATAGAAAATATAGTAACTTATTGATAATAATTAGGCTACCCTAATATTCTACGAGATAATAAGGAGGTTTTCGCCGGTAAAATTGCCGTATCATTTGCCGGATCAAGGGAGCTAGGGGTCGTGTATTGAAAGGAAGAGGCCGGTTGCGCTCAAAATGGGCTAGAAATCTCCATAAACTAGGGGAAAGTCCATTTCCTATTAGTAGCCCAACTACAGATACAATTACAATCTCTGCATTCGACCAGAAATCTGGTTTTCCATCGGCTCCATGGCGGCTGCAAAAACTAGGCAAAATCAAGGATCAAAAATCGATGCATACTCAATCTAATGGAGGAGTCAATGAACTCTAATCAGCACGGACAGGCAAGTCAGGCAGTTCTTGATAACATCAAACAGGCCGTGGAGGAAAAATATCCTCACGCACAAATCGAGTTAACAGCCTTGCCTGGCGTCATCTCCGCGGTGGTTTTCACCCAAGACAAACGAACGCTTGAAAGCGTGTATGCCCAGCGTGATATCAATAATCTGGCGCATCGCTCGGGCGGCCTCAGCAGTGAATTTTACACCAGCATGGTGTTTTACAGTGATCGCAAAGACCTTGCCCGAAGAAAGGTCTTCTCCTTTATTGAGCCAAAGCTTCAAGATATCTCCAAGAATTACCATGTTGATGTCGAGGTGGGCATAAACGGAAAAACACTGAGCGTACGAGTAATCGGCTCTCGCGATTACATGGGGGCATTCAAGGCCAAAGTAAGGGATATGAGTCCGGAGATGTTAAGGCTTTCTGAATGTCGACAGGTCAATACGTATTTCAGCACCGGCTATGAGCTTGAATCTGGGGAAAGGTATCAAGCAGCGGATGAGGATAATGACGACGATCCGATTAACCCTAACTGGCCCAGCACAACGGGTAACCCATCGGGCGGCGGACGTGGCAACAACCCGCCTCGTTAATCTGGCCGGGCGGACGAAGAGTCCGCCCCCGCGCCAGCGCTGAGTCTGCTTGATCAGGCGTCGCTAAGCACGCGCACCTCACGCACGGCCTTGGCCGCCGGGCGGTAAAGGCCGTTGATTTTTCCATCAGCCGAGGCGCAGCGCACAGCAAGGCCATCGACCAAAACGCGCCGAATCATCGTCTGCTCATCAACCTCTTGACTGGCCTGCACGGTATTGCCCGCACCCGAGATGCGAAAGGCAACTTTGCCGGTATCTCGGCGTTTTACCTTGACCGGGTGAATTATGTGTCCGTTTTTTAGTACAAAGGCAACTTTCTTACAGATCATCTCTTGTGATATTGGCATTGTCTTGCTCCTATTGTTTGGTTAGTTACCGTGCAGTTTATCGGCGCCGGTTAAGTGCACTGCTGATCTTTCAATAAAGTAAAAGCGCGCTGTCTTTCCAGCTGTCAGCCATTCACCCTTGGGTCCGAATAAAAGCACGCCTGAAGCATGCGCAGCTCGAGCCCTGCTTTTTAAAGGTCCTTCGATGATAAGTCGAAGGCAGAGTACAAAAGTGGGCATGGTTGCGGGTGTTATATGCGCCACCTCCCGCTGGGCTATTCAACAACCTAATGGCAATACGAGTTGTAAATCTCCACCAGCACCTGGCGCGCCGGCGCTGTTTTAAGGGTCATACCAGGCTTGAACTTTCTTCGCGACAACAGCCACTGCCGCGCCTTTGTCGCCCGAATCAGCGTGATCCTGCTGTCAGCGTTATGCTCAGCGCCAAGTTCCCGGTGCGCAAAGTTCCTCACGCTTTTCTCCTTCATCCGCGCCAGCAGGGCAACCTCTGCAATGCTTAAAAAAGTCTCCTCACCACTATACAGCGCTGCGTCTAGCTTGAGCCTGGCAAAGAACATGTTGAGCACGACCTTCATCCCATGGGCAGGCTGGGCTCCCCCCATCGACTCACTCAGACAGGTGAAAAGCTCGTTGTAGGCAATAAAAGCACTGAGGTCGCCGCCAAAATCAGCATCGTAACCCTCACCAACTTCCTCCCCTTGGTAGGTCAGTGAAAAATAAGGGATGCCTTCAACGGCATACCTGAAAAATTGCTTAGGGATGAGTGTCGACAGCTCTACTGAGTCCACAAAAACATGTTGTGCAACGCCCATGAGCTGACGCGAGGCATCATCGATCTGCTGCAGGTATGTCTCCAGCGAGAGACTCTCATTGGCAGCTTCATACTGAGTCCTTTCATCGGCGCTGACCTGCGCGTACAAAACTTCATCGGGTGTTCGGCTAAATTGTTCCATCTTTCCGTCCATTTAATATCACAATAAGGCTACATTAACGGAATATATGATATCTGTAAATACTTTTGATGGCATATTTAGTAATTTATTAGAGGCTGTGCTTCCTTATTGGCGGTCTGCCCGGGCGAAGACAGTGCTTTTCTCAACCACCGTGCCGAACCGAGTACACCTGACGGCAAGGTTCACCGTGCCCTACGAACGTTAGAGCTCCTCTGAATATGGCAACCGTGTGTTGAATCGCCTATTATCGAGGAAATAGGCTGGATTGGGCTGATCGATGGGCGCAGATTATGAAAAGAGGCAAGCCGATTGTTTTGATGTTGTTGACGCTGCTGTTGCCGATTGAAATGAAAGCACAGGATCCCACAGCAGAATTTTACTCCCCACTGGCAGAAGCCTGGTATAAGGCCGGCGACTATTTCGAGTGGACCTCCACCGTTGCTGGCAACGACGGCGCACAGGTGAGCGTGTTCTATCGCACCTTCGGCGATCCGAATAATCCGCAGCTTTTGATGCTGCACGGCTTTCCCAACTCCAGCTTTGATTACTACCGGCTGATCCCGCTACTGCAAAACGGCTACTACATCGCGGTGCTGGACTTTCCCGGTTCGGGGTTTTCCGACAAGCCCTTGGATGGCTTCTCCTATATGTTGGAAGATAACGCCCGGCTAGTGGACCACTTCGTTCGCGAGGTCGTCGACTTCGATGACTTTGCCCTCTATACCCACGATCGGGGTGTGAGTATCGGGCTGTCGTTTCTGGGTTTGTATTTGGATAACCCGAACCCGGACTACACCATCAATTATCATTTCCTCTCCAACAGCGGCATGTACCTGCCCCTGGCCAGTCTGGTGCCGTTTCAGCTCGCGTTGCTGGATAGCGAGGCGGGGCCGGCGAGGGTTCTACCCCGATTTCACGGTCACTTCAGAAAAGCCTCTGAATTTGTCCTATAATGACAGGTAAAAAGAGTATTACCCTGAACTTAACAAAGATATAGTCGCATTAGGTATTTTATTTACACCCGCATATACTCGAGTCGGCTAACCTTAACCTTTCAAAGTAGGCTAATTGGAGATGATAATTCTATAGAGGTGATTTAACGCTTTTTATACAGAGAATATCTACAGTTTTAATGTGCCTATGTATATGATTTATTAAGAAAAATTCAACTTATGGTTCAGTTGTAGGGAAATTGTCAACTTATGGGTGTATTCAGCCAATTTTCGGGGAAGCATAAGCTAGAAAAAACCTAATAAAATCAACGGTCCTCAAAATCATCTTATGCGTCTCCCCACAACATTAAAAAATCTAAAACCAGGGGGTGAAACATTTATCCCCTGGTCTTGGCCTTCTCATAGATGTAACTGATTAGAGAGCCTGGCACTTTACTTCTCTAATCCACAGCCTTAAGAAAATGGCTGCACATCCTGGCTAATAGTATTTACTCAATACCCACAGCTGACTTGTTCTCTTCTATCCAGTTCTGAAATTCTGCAGCCAACTCTTTTGAGTGTTTACCAGCCGTAGGCATTGGTTTCCCGATGATAACGGTAATCTTACCCGGTGTTTTGTGTCCTTGCCTGGCAGGCCAGCAATTACCCGCATTGTGTAATATAGGGAGGATATCTGTTTCAGTTGCTGCAGCTAATTGCGCACCGCCACGAGAAAACTTACCTAGTTTACCAGCTGAGGCTCTGGTGCCTTCTGGGAAAACCAGAATAGAAATTCCTTTGGAAAGTCGGTCAGCACCTTGTAATAGTAAGGACTTACCAGCCTCACGGGGCTTGCTACGATCAATTGCAATGGGTTTTTGTAAACGAAGTGCCCACCCCCAGAACGGTATGGAAAGAAGTTCTTTTTTCAGAATTGGGCAAACAGGTGTGAGTAATTGATAGAGAAAAATAGTTTCCCAGGTACTTTGGTGGTTACTTAAGGCAATAACAGGCTTGTCAGGAATGTTTTCCAGCCCGATGATCTCGTAGCTGATGCCACAAGTGATTCTCAACCACCAAACAACCAGGCGGCACCATAGCGCGTATAAATAAAAGCGTCTTTTTGCCGGTAGCATCCAGAACAGGAGGATTACCAAGCTTGAAATGATAAAGGTAAGAAAAGCATACCCTACGGAAAATAAAGCAGAACGGATACGCATTAGTGTGCTTCCCTGTCAGCCAGTAAATTATCAGTAAAATCAGATAAAGATACATACACTGGTGTATTTAAAAGTTGCTCAGGAAGGCCGGAAGCAATAGTGCGATTGCCCTTGCCTGTCTTTACCAATACTGGGAGACATCCTGCAGCAGTGGCAGCCTGTAAGTCTCTTAAACTGTCCCCAATGAAATGACAACCCTGGACAGAAAGTGATAACTCACCTTCAGCCCGTGTTAGTAGCCCGGGTAAGGGCTTACGGCAAGTGCAGCCGTCATCTGGTCCGTGAGGGCAGTAGAAGAATGCGGTAATCTCTCCCCCGGCCAACTCAACCTGCTCGGTGATGTATTGATGGATACGAGCAAGAGCAAATTCGTCGAACAAACCCCGAGCCAGGCCGGACTGATTCGTAGCAACGATGACGGTATAACCTGCCTGGCTGAGCCTTGCAATCGCATCCACACTGCCTGGAATCAGGAAGCACTCTTCTACACTTTTGATATATGCATCAGAGTCCTCATTGATGACACCGTCTCTGTCCAGAATGACAAGCTTGTCCGTCATGAAGAATAAGGCCTTACTACAGTTAACCTGGATACTTTAGCTTTGGTGCAGGCTTGAAATGTCAGCACCGCGCAAGAATAACGATCGTAATTCAGACAGCATACTTAATCGGTTTTGGCGGACTTCTTCATTATCAGCCATCACCATGACATTATCGAAGAAAGAGTCTACCTCAGGTCGAAGCACTGCCAGTGACTCCATTGCTGCAGTGTAATTGCGATTTTCGAACAGCGCTGAAGTCTGCTCACGTACTTCGCAGATGCGGTGCCAAAGTGCCTTTTCAGCTTCTTCCGAAAACAGCGAGGTAACAACCGCCGATTGCTCGAAAGCGTCAGCTTTTTGCAATATATTGGACACACGCTTATTAGCAGCGGCAAGCGCCTCACTTTCTGGCAAATTGACGAAACGTTTAACAGCTTCAATGCGCATGGCGAAATCCATTGGACTGCCTGGTTGCAGGAGATAAACCGCTTGAAAGACTTCTGAGGACACCCCTTCTGCCTGATACCAGGCTCTGAAGCGATCGAGCAGGAAACTGAATACTTGTGATGCAGTATCGTCTGCAATTTTTAACCCTTGCTGTTGATACAGTGCCAGGCTGCTATTGATAGCATCGTTGAGGTCAAGATCGAGGTTTTTTTCAACCAGTATTCTTAGAATGCCAAGAGCTGAGCGACGCAGAGCAAATGGGTCCTTGGAGCCGCTGGGAGGCTGACCAATAGCAAACATACCGGTCATGGTATCGAGTTTTTCTGCGACAGCCAGTATGGAACCAGTCAGCGTGTCAGGTAGTGCATCTCCTGAGAAACGAGGCAGGTACTGTTCGTTAATCGCCCTGGCTACTTCATCAGCTTCGCCATCATGGCTGGCATAATAATACCCCATGATTCCCTGTAGCTCTGGAAACTCCGCAACCATGTGAGTGACCAGATCACACTTCGCCAGCAAAGCAGCCCTTTCGCAATTATCACGGTCAGCATTTAGCTTTTCTGCCAGTTTGACTGAAAGCTGTGCAACACGACGAGACTTATCAGCTACCGTGCCTAACTGTTGCTGGAAGACAATCTTTTCGAGTTGCTCAATACGAGGTGAGAGTGGTGTCTTGCGATCAGACTCGTAAAAGAAAGCGGCGTCTGCCAGCCGAGGGCGAATCACCCTTTCATTACCAGCGATGACCTGGGCAGGATCCTGGCTTTCGAGGTTGGCTACAGCAACAAAGTACGGCATGAGCTGGCCGTTGTTGTCGGTTATGTAGAACGTCTTTTGGTGACTCTTCATGGAAGAAATGAGAGCTTCAGCCGGAACGTTCAGGAAGTGATCATCAAAGCGCCCGGTCAGCGCCACAGGCCACTCAACCATACTGGTGACTTCATCCAGCAAATCGCTGTCCATAAAGACATTACCAGAAACGGTTTTGCCTTGAGCTTCAACCTGGGATGAGACAATCTCTTTTCTGCGTTGATAGTTAGCGATCACATAGCCTTCGGTTTCCAGCATACGCTCATAATCTGCAGGTGTGGCAATATCCAGCTGCTGGCTGCCATGAAAACGGTGTCCCCAACTGGTTCGTCCACTGCGCACACCGTAGAGTTCGGCGTCAATAACCTGTTGCCCAAATAACATCACCAGCCAGTAGACAGGCCGCACAAACTCATCACGTGTGCTGCCCCAACGCATCTTGCGGGGAATTGGCAGCTTGTTTAAAGAACTGGCAATGATGTCAGGCAATAACGCCTCTGTATTTGAACCCGGCTGAACACTTTTATAGAACAGCTTCTCTACGCCTTTGTTGTCTGCGCGATCGAGCTCATCTACGGAAACACCACATGACTTGGCAAAGCCATTGGCGGCGGGAGTTGGTTGACCATCGTTATCAAATGCCGCTTTGACCGCAGGTCCCCACCGTTCCTGGTGAATATCGTCCTGCTGAACGTCAAGGCCGGAAATTAAAATGGCCAGGCGGCGTGGGCTGGCGAATGACTGGATTTGTTGATAGGACAGGCCTGCTTTGCCAAGACCGGCTTCAACGCCTGACTGAAACGCCTCAGACAGGGATTTGAGTGCTTTTGGCGGGAGTTCCGCACAACCCAGTTCTACTAAAAAATCTTCGCTATGTTTACTCATGATCGCATTCTTCAATGGAGTTTATTGGCTGTCCAGGACAGCTTTGCGCAGGTCTTCAGGTGCAAGCGGAAAGCCTAGTTTGCGCCGGCTCTCGTAATAAGCCTCGGCCACTTCCCGAGATAGCGTGCGCACACGCAGGATAAATCGCTGACGCTCAGTGACTGATATAGCCTGTCTCGCATCAAGCAGGTTAAAGTAATGAGACGCTTTCAGCACTTGCTCGTAAGCCGGTAAAGCGAGGCCGCTTTCAATAAGTTGATTGCAGGCGCGTTCACACTCATCAAAGCTCAGAAAAAGCGCCTCTGTGTTGGCGTGCTCAAAATTATAGGCCGACATCTCTACTTCATTCTGATGGAACACATCGCCGTAAGTGACAACGCCGTCCGGCCCTTCTGCCCAGATCAGGTCATAAATGCTGTCGACACCCTGCAGGTACATGGCGATACGTTCAAGGCCGTAGGTAATTTCACCGCTGACCGGAAAGCACTCAAGGCCACCAACCTGCTGGAAATAAGTGAACTGAGTGACCTCCATACCGTTGAGCCACACTTCCCAGCCCAGGCCCCAGGCACCCAGCGTTGGGGATTCCCAGTTGTCTTCGACAAAACGGATATCATGAATCTGTGGATCCACGCCCAGATGTTTCAGTGAGTCGATGTACAACTCCTGAATGTTATCCGGGGAAGGCTTCAGTATGACCTGAAACTGGTAGTAGTGCTGCAGCCGGTTCGGGTTTTCGCCATAGCGACCATCAGTCGGACGCCGGCTTGGCTGAACGTAGGCTGTGCGCCATGATTCGGGGCCAATAGCCCTGAGAAAAGTTGCTGGATGAAAAGTACCAGCACCAACCTCCAGGTCCAGCGGCTGTAATACCACACAACCCTGGTCAGCCCAGAAACGCTGCAGTGCCAGAATCAGTCCCTGAAAAGTTTTTACGTCGGCTTTGGCCGAATTTTGCGCGGACACGTTCAACCCCAATGATAGTCACTGAAAAGGCGCAATTATGCGGGATTAGGCAGTCAATATCCACTGCGCTAGAATAGCTGACTGCCACGAAACCAATATCGGAGTACTTGCTATCAATACCGTTAAATCCTGGCTCATCAAATCCTTCCTGAAACTGCTCTCTCTATTGCCGTTAGCAGCTGTGCATAAAATGGCGTCGGCGATCGGTGAGTTATTAAACGTCCTGCCCATTGCAACCAGGAAGGTGACTGAAACCAACTTGCAGCGAGCCATGCCAGAGCTTGATGAGATAACGAGAAAAGAACTGGTAAAAAGCAGCCTGTGTGAAACGATCAAGGCAGGGCTGGAACTGGGACACATGTGGTATGCAAGCCTGGAGAGTGTAACGGGCCGGATTAGAACCGTCCACGGGTTTGAACTGGTTGAAAATGCCAAGGCCTCCGGCAAAGGGATTATCTATGCAGCTCCCCACCTGGGCAGTTGGGAACTGCTGGGTATATACCTGTCGACTTTGGGGCCCATGACGACTCTCTACAAACCAGCAAAAATCGATGGCTTGAATGAGTTGATTGCTCACTCACGTGCCAAAGGTGGTGCGAAGTTAGTACCAACAAAACGGCAAGGTGTTGTAAAGCTGACGAAGGCGTTAAAACAGGGAGAGTCGACCGGTATTCTGCCTGACCAGCAACCAAAGCGGGATGGCGGTGTATTTGCTGACTTTTTTGGTGTGCCAGCGTTTACTATGACACTGTTGCCTAAACTGGCAGCAAGAACGGGTGCGGTGGTTTTATTAGCTTATGCGGAGCGGCTCCCGGGTAACCAGGGTTTTGATGTGCATTTCCGGGAGGCGGACCCGGATGTCTACTCAGAAAATTCCGAAGTTGCTGCAGCTGGACTTAACCGCTCTGTTGAAGCCTGTGTCCGGCAAATCCCGGCACAATATCAGTGGGAGTATAAGCGTTTTAGAAAGCGTCCAGACAGTGAAGCCCCAGAAGGGAAGTCGCAGCCATTCTATCAATGAGAGCATGGTAAAATTGACGTCAGGCAACGGTGAATGAGTTTCAGCAATGAGATGAAGCTGATGGTTTCAACATGCAGGAAATTATCGGCGCCAGAACATAGGCATCAGCAATACCAGCAGCGTAAAGATTTCCAGCCGACCCAGCAACATGGCGAGACACAATACCCATTTGGCCGGATCTGCCAGGTCTCCATAGTTAGCTGCTACCCCTTCCAGGCCAGGTCCCAGGTTATTCAGGCAGGCACCGACGGCACTAAATGCAGTGACAACATCAATGTCCATCGCTAATAACACGATGAGCAGCGCGAGATACACCAGTACGTAGACAGCAAAGAATCCCCATACAGATTCAATAATCCTGTCTGGCACCAGATCTCTGCCGAGTTTGACGGAAATGATAGCGTTTGGGTGGATCAGACGTTTGACCTCACGAAAGCCCTGCTTGATGATCAGCAGTATGCGGATGACTTTCATGCCGCCACCGGTTGACCCAGCACAGGCACCGATAATGGAAGAGTAGATCAGCAGGTATGGCAGAGCCAGGGGCCAACTATCAAAATTCGCGGTAGCGTAACCCGTCGTGGTTGCCACAGATACAGTTTGGAACAGGCCATGCACGAGCGAGTCCTTGGCATTGTATGTATCTGTGAAATACAGCACCAGGATGGTAAAGGCGGCTACCAGGCCAAGGATGCCCGTATAAAAACGAGTCTCCGGGTCTTTGAGATACTGGATGAAACTGCGCCGCTGCCAGGCAGTAAAGTGCAAAGCAAAGTTGATGCCGGCAACAAACATAAACAACACAGCAATCATGTTGATAACGTCACTATTAAAGTAAGCCATGCTGCTGTCGTGCGTGGAGAATCCACCAATAGCCACCGTAGTGAAGCTATGGCAAATGGCATCAAACAAGCTCATGCCAGCTGCCCAATAGGCAAGTGCACAGGCTACGGTTAATCCAAGATAAATGTACCAGAGCGCTTTAGCGGTTTCTTTCAAGCGTGGAACCAGGTTGTCATTCTTAACTGGACCCGGGCTTTCCGCTCTGTAAAGCTGCATACCACCAATACCCAGCATTGGTAAAACGGCAACGGCTAATGCCACGATACCCATGCCTCCCAGCCACTGTAATTGCTGGCGGTAAAAAAGAATGGATTTAGGCAGATCATCAAGGCCGGTAATAACAGTTGCACCGGTGGTAGTCAGGCCGGAAAAAGATTCAAATATTGCGTCGGTCAGGTCCAGTGGTACATCGGGAGATATCCAAAATGGTAAAGCACCGAAGGTGCTAAGAACTGTCCAGAAAAGCGTAACAATCAGGAACCCATCGCGAGTTCGCATTTCCTTATTGGCCCGGCAGGTCATGAGCCACATGGCGAAACCCACCAGAAAAGTAATCAATCCGGCGTATAGAAAGGAAGTGATCTCTCCGTCCCTGTAGATCCAGGACACCAGAACGGAAGGCAGGTTCGCCAAAATGCTGAATAGCATCAACAATACACCAAGGATTTTGGCGACGACCGGCAAATACATAGTTTCCCCGTTACGAATCCGGCATTAGAAAAAGGTGAGTCCGACCGCGAAAAGCCTTTCAACATCCGCGATACGTTTCTTGTCAGTTAAAAACAGAATGACATGATCTTCGGGTTCGATAACGATATCGTCATGAGCAATCAGGACTTCTTCATTTCGCACAATTGCACCAATGGTTGTACCAGGGGGAAGGTCGATATCTTCTAGTGCACGGCCAACCACTTTTGATGAGTTACTATCACCGTGTGCAATAGCTTCCAGCGACTCTGCTGCACCACGGCGCAGTGAGTGTACATTAACGATATCACCTCGGCGAATATGAGTTAGCAAGCTGCCAATGGAAGCCTGTTGGGGTGAAATGGCGATATCGATTTCGCCGCCCTGAACCAGGTCCACATAGGCAGGGTTATTGATCAGGCACATCACCTTGCGGGCCCCCAGTCGCTTGGCCAGCATGGAAGACATGATGTTTGCTTCGTCATCATTGGTCAGAGCCAGGAATACATCGGTGTCTTCAATACCCTCTTCCAGTAATAACTGTTTGTCGGAAGAAAAACCCTGCAGCACAATCGCGCGGTTAAGAAACTCGGAAAGGAAAGTGCATCGCTCAGCGTTGGCGTCTATGACTTTAACCTGGTACTTCTTTTCCAGTGCGGCTGCCAGACGAACCCCGATATTGCCGCCGCCGGCAATGATGACCCGTTTGTAGGGCTTATCCATCCGACGAAGCTCGCTCATGACAGCGCGGATGTTTTTCGGGGCAGCAATAAAAAAGACCTCATCGTCGGCTTCAATCACGGTTGAGCCTTCAGGAGTAATGGCACGGTTACGTCGAAAAATCGCCGCGACCCGGGCATCAACATTAGGCATATGCTCACGCAGGAAGCGGATTTCCTGACCGACCAGTGGACCTCCATAGTAGGCGCGGACACCGACCAGTTGAGCATTGCCATCAGCAAAGTCCAATACTTGCAAGGAGCCAGGCAACTCAATCAGACGGTGAATATAATTGGAGACCAGTAGCTCGGGACTGATGACGACATCCAGAGGTATCGCTTCCGGGCGAAACAGATCCTCCTGGTTTATATAGGAGGAAGAGCGCAGTCGGCATATTTTCTTCGGGGTTTTGAATACGGAGAATGCAATCTGGCAGGCCATCATGTTGACCTCATCATTCTCGGTAACAGCGATGATCATGTCAGCATCTTCGGCCCCTGCGGCGCGAAGGACATCAGGGTGGGATGGCCAGCCCTGTGCTATACCAATGTCGAGCCGGTCTTTCAGTTCTCGAAGTGCATCGCCGTCAGGGTCAACCAGCGTGATGTCAGTAGCTTCATTGGTCAGGTTCTCAGCAAGAGAAGCACTAACCTGATTACAACCTAGAATGATGATCTTCATTTAGAGCGTCCGGCTCCTCTGCATTTCAGGCAGATTAGAGTGTCGAGTCTGGCTTTTCAAGCACCATGTAATAAAATCCATCACTGCCCTGAGGGTATGGCAGTAGTTGTAACCCGTGAGTACTGGCGATGGCATTATCAGGCTTTAGCAATATCGGTACTGTTTGTGCTTCCGGGTATTCTTGTAAAAACTGCCCAATCAGCCCCGAGTTTTCGGCAGGTAAAATGGAGCATGTGCTATAAACAAGTCGCCCACCGGGTGAGAGAAGTTCCCAGGCAGTGCGCAGTAATCTTAACTGCAAGAGGTTGAGCCGGGTAATATCTTCCGGCTTGCGAAGTATTTTAATATCAGGCTGTCTGCGAATAACCCCGGTGGCTGAGCAAGGTGCGTCCAGCATGATACGGTCGAAGGTCTCACCATCCCACCATTTGTCGATATTGGTAGCGTCACTGCAGTGCAACGTAATGTCGTTAAACGACAGGCGGGCAAGTGTATCCTTTAGTTTAAGTAGGCGCTTACTATCAGACTCAATTGCCACAACCCGGGAAAGCGCTGGCCCCGACTCCAGACAGCTGGCGAGTTTGCCACCAGGTGCTGAACAAAGGTCAAGTAAGCTATCACCTTCTTGTAAGTCGAGCAGTACTGACACCAGCTGGGAAGCCTCATCCTGGACACTGACCATGCCCTCATTAAATCCGGGCAGTGTTTCAACGTCACAGGGTGAATCAAGATAAACACTATAGGGTGTAAACAAGCCGGGCCGGGCAGAAATCTGTGTAGATGCAAGTTTATCCAGATAAGCAGAACGTGATACCTGCTGTGCATTAACACGTAGTGTCATGGCTGCACGTTCATTGCTGTTGATAAAAACTTCCGGGCTATGGCCTGGCCATGACTCTTTAAAAGCGGCAATCATCCATTCGGGAAAACTTTGCACCTGCATTGTCTTTGAGAGCTCAATGCTGGCATTAGCGGAGAGCTGTTCCTGGTACTTACGCAACACGCCATTGATTAAACCTTTAGCCCAGTGTTTTTTCAGCGTTTGGGCAGCGGCGACGGTTTCGTTGATAACCGCATACTCAGCCAGACGCATGAAGCGAAGCTGGTACAAACCTATAATTAACAGGGCGTGAATGTCACGGTCCTTGCGGCGCAGTGGTTTGTCGAGAAGCTCATTCAGCTCCCTGCGCAAATAGTGATACCAACGGGCACTGCCAAAACACAGTTCACGATACAGAGGCAGGGCTTCAATGCTGTTATCGTTGCCCTGATTGCCAGTGTTAATGGCACTGGCAAGCGAGCCTTGTTCGTTCAGCAAAGAGGTTAGTGTATTAGCTGCGCGGGCACGAATCAGCGCCGGGTTCATGCGAGGTTTGAAAACTGTTTGCCAGGTTCAAACGCTTGCTGGCGAGCATTGAGCACATCATGAACAGACATGGCGTTTTTACCGGGTAGCTGCAGTTGTTTAATTCTTAGCAGCCCTTCCCCGCAGGCAACATCAACAGATTCCACTTTTTTCCCGTTTCGGCTGATTGAGATGATGGTGCCTGGTTCAATATTATTTTCAGGCGCGTCTTGTTCACAGACGGCAGCTAGCACTCGAATCCGCAAGTCGTCCATAAACGTATAGGCGGGGTTGCGTCCTATGCTGGCACGGATCTGACGATCAATGATCGCACTGGGGTCAGCCCAGTTAATGGCTGCTTCCTGTTTATCCAGTTTTCGTGCGTATGTGCTGAGTTCGTCATTCTGTTCGCGAGCCTGAGATTTAAGTAAATCCAGGTTTGCCAGTGTGTACAGCAGTGATTCCTGACCCAGGTGCAGAAGTTTGGCTTCGAGTGTTTCACGGTTGTCGTTTGGGGTGATGGGGGTCGCTTTGGTATAGAGCATATCCCCTGTATCAAGACCCGCGTCCATTTGCATGATTGTTACGCCTGACTCTGTATCTCCCGCCAATATGGCCCTTTCAATTGGAGCTGCACCCCGCCAGCGTGGCAATATGGAGGCATGAACGTTGAGGCAGCCCAGGCGTGGTGTGTCGAGTACTGTCTGGGGAAGAATGAGCCCATAAGCAACCACAATCATCAGATCTGCCTGCCACTCACGGAGCCGGGCCAGCTCTGATTCATCCTTTAAGGAAGCTGGCTGACACACTGGCAAGCCATGGCTTTCTGCCACAGCTTTAACCGGCGTGGGCTTGAGTTTTTTGCCGCGGCCGGTAGCTCGGTCAGGTTGTGTATAAACCGCACAGACCTGATGGCCAGCACTGAGCAGTGCTTCCAGATGCTGAGCCGCAAAATCAGGCGTGCCGGCGAAAATAAGTCGGAGCGAATTTGCCATTTAAGCGGTTGCAGCCATTTTTTGAGCTTTAACAAGTTTGCTGCGTATACGCTGGCGCTTGAGGTTGCTTAGATAATCCACAAACAGCTTGCCATCCAGGTGATCTTTTTCATGCTGAATACAGGTGGCCAGCAAATCATCACAGACAAGTTCGAAAGGCTCACCATCACGGTTCAGAGCTTTGACGCGAACCTGGCTGGGACGGCTGACCGTTTCGTAATAACCGGGTACAGACAGGCAGCCTTCATCATATTCAGCTAACTCGGGATCGAGGACTTCAATCTCAGGGTTGATGAAAACCTGCGGTTCATCCTGGTTCTCACTGATGTCAATCACGATGATTTGCTGATGAACATTGACCTGTGTAGCTGCCAGCCCAATACCAGGTGCAGCATACATGGTCTCGAACATGTCATCGATCAGTTCGCGCAATGCATCATCCACCGTTTCAACCGGTTTGGCGACCGTGCGTAAGCGCGGATCTGGGAACTCAAGTATTTCCAATTTCGCCATGAAGGCCTCCAGGTACTTCGTGTCTCGACAAGCCGCTTTTCAGCAAAGCCGACCGGCTTGTGCCATAACTAGCAAAAGCCCCGGTCTGGCGAAGACACTTCCAACTCAGTTTGATGACCGGATTATAGCACAAAGCTTGCGATGTCTTGGCGCAATGCGGTGTTGGCAGAGAACACAAATCAGGATAGCGGATTATCAGGAATGCCAATGAGCGAGATGCAAAAAGCAGACAAACCGTTTGAAACAAATACCCCACTCACAAAAGATGTGTTGAGAAATTGGTTATGGCCACTGCTTTGCCCTGGTGTAAGTTATCGTCAGTACTGGAAATTACTGTGCCAGCTGGGTTCTCCTGATTTTTTGCAAGACTTGCAAAAAGAAGATGCCGAGAGAATGCAAATTGATGCAGAAATCGTGGCGAGTTTACAGCCTGAAGCAGCGGTGCGTAATGAGCTGGAAGCGGAAATAGAGACGTCATATCGATGGCTGGCCTCTGCCAGCCATCATCATGTGATTCTTGCCGGGGATAACCATTACCCCGAGCTGTTGCGTGAAATAGCAGATCCTCCTCCCCTGTTATTTGCTGCTGGAAATTTATCGGCGCTGAACATGCCTTCTGTTGCCTTGGTCGGAAGTCGGGGCTGCACACCCTACGGGTCAAAAATAACACGCCGACTGGCAATGGAAATCTCTGATGCGGGTTTTGTCATCACCAGTGGCCTGGCTCTTGGTGTTGACTCGGTCGCGCACCGAAGTTGTGTCGATCGAAACAGGCCCACAATTGCTATTCTGGGTAGCGGCCTGGCGAACATTTATCCGGCAGCGAATTTTACCCTGGCAAAACATATCATCGATAAAGGGGGGCTGGTGCTGTCGGAGTTTCCGTTATCGGCCGGTCCGGCAAAATACCGCTTTCCTCAGCGCAATCGCCTCATCAGTGGTTTGAGTCTGGCAACCTGTGTGGTTGAAGCCAGCTTGAGAAGTGGCTCATTAATCACAGCCCGGCTGGCGCTGGAGCAAAACCGTCTGGTGTTTGCTGTGCCGGGTTCTGTTGATAGTCAAAACAGCCGTGGATGTCATCGGCTCTTGCGTGAAGGTGCTGCTGTAGCGGAAAATGCCGCCGACATTAAGGAACCGTTGGCGCCCTTGATCCAGGGCCAGCTCGATTTGTTGCATGATAAACAGCAGGAAAATGAAACAGTACACACCAGTGCAGCCAAGCTGAATGCGCAAGAGGATGAGATAATGCATTGCGTAGAAGCGGGGCCAATAGATACAGATTCGCTGTTGCGAAGTACCGGGCTAACGGTGTCAAAGCTTCAGCAAAACCTGGCCAGGCTGGAACTGAAAGGACTTTTGATTCTTCACAATGGACAATGGTTTCGTCGTGATTGACAGCGAGCCACTGAGCAACGCGGAAGCCGCGGCTCCGGGGAAACTGAGATAGAGAAATGGATAGGTTTAAGGTAAAAAAAGCAGCCCGCGCCATTCGCAGTGGAGGTGTTATTGCCTACCCCACTGAGGCCGTTTGGGGCCTTGGCTGTGACCCCTGGAACGAACAAGCCTGTTCAGATCTGATGCAGGTCAAACAACGTCCATCAGAAAAAGGTATGATCCTGATTGCTGGTTCTATGGCTCAGTTTGGTTCGTTACTGACAACCTTGACGCCGGAAACACAGCAACTGCTCCAGCAGGGGTGGGCCAATAGTAAACAGCAAGGTGCCGTGACTTACCTGGTGCCCGATGAACACAACCTGGTACCTGAATGGATTAAGGGCAGTCATCAACAGGTTGCGATTAGAGTTAGTCATCACTATCTGGTTAAGCGGCTATGTGAAGCGCTTAACATGCCGATCGTGTCGACTTCTGCCAACCTGGCAGGACGCCCGGCGGCTCGATCCAGGTTGCAGGTTGAAAAACACCTGGGCCAGAACATTGATTATATTTTGCCTGGCCGCTTGGGTGGCGCCAGGCAACCATCACGTATTATTGACTTGTTAAGTGGGCTGGTCAGGAGGTAAAAGCATGGCGAACGTGGACGCAAACGCCGTCAAAGAGTATTTGCTCGATCTGCAGAACCGGATCTGCGAGGGGCTGCAAAGAGTGGACGGAAGTGGTGACTTTCACGAAGACGCCTGGCAGCGCGAGCGTGGTGGCAGCGGTATCAGTCGAGTGCTTAGCGACGGTGCCGTGATAGAAAAAGGCGGCGTTAATTTTTCACATGTGTTTGGTGATCAGTTACCCCCGTCTGCCTCAGCCAGCCGGCCAGAGCTGGCAGGGCGCCGCTTTCAGGCCATGGGGGTGTCTCTGGTTATTCATCCGGACAACCCTTTTGCTCCTACCTCACATGCGAATTTCCGCTTCTTTATTGCCGAGTCAGACACAGAGGCGCCGGTCTGGTGGTTTGGTGGTGGCTATGATTTAACCCCCTACTATGGCAATGACGAGGATTGTCGTCACTGGCACCAAACCGCTAAAGCCGCCTGTGATGGCCACGATGCCAGCCTCTATCCGAAGTTCAAAAAAGCCTGTGATGACTATTTTTATTTACCACACCGGAAAGAACCTCGGGGTATCGGCGGGCTTTTCTTCGATGATTTTAATGAGCTGCCTTTTGCAGACAGTTTTGCTTTGGTGCGTGATATTGCGGATAGCTACCTGGATGCCTACATACCGATTCTTCAGGCGAGAAAGGAAGAAAGTTTCACTGAGGCGCAGAAAAAGTTTCAACGTTATCGGCGTGGTCGATATGTCGAATTCAATCTGGTTTATGACCGGGGCACCCTGTTTGGCCTGCAGTCGGGGCTGGGCCGCATCGAGTCCATCCTGATGTCGCTACCGCCTGAAGTGCGCTGGGAATATGACTGGCAACCTGAACCGGGCACTGAGGAAGCGAAGCTCTATGAACATTACCTGGCTGCCAGAGACTGGGTTTAGATTTAATTAGAGGTTCCTCACTATGCACAAAGACCGTTATGCAGTGACTGGCTATCCGGTATCACACAGCCAGTCGCCAATGATTCATGGTCATTTTGCCAGTCAAACCGGAGAAGCGGTTGATTACCAGAAACTGCCTTTGCATCCGGATGAATTTGAGAGTGGGGTAAAGCAATTCTTTAGCCAGGGTGGCAAAGGGTTGAATGTCACGGTGCCGCACAAAGAGTCGGCCTGGCAAATGGCAGCCATCCATGCACCTGCTGCCGAACGTGCTGGCGCAGTGAACACGCTCTATCTCAACCAGGAAGGAGAACTGGTCGGTGACAATACCGATGGCGTTGGGATGGTCAGAGACATAGAGCACAATCATGGCGGTAACCTGAAAGGTGCCAACCTGTTAGTGCTGGGCGCTGGCGGTGCGGTGCGCGGTGTTTTGCCGGTACTGATCGCGGCTCAACCTGCCAGCATTGTTATCGCTAACCGAACGCTGGCACGAGCGGAAGCACTGGCTGAGCTTTTTGCAGACCTCTTCCCCATCACTGTGCTGAGTTACCAGCAACTGGATTCCGCATTCTCGCGTGCACCGGAGTGGATCATAAACGGAACAGCAGCAGGGCTGTCCGGTGAGATGCCTGAGTTGCCAGATACGCTGGTTGATCAGCACACCGCCTGTTATGACATGGTGTATGCACCCGGGGGAACAGTCTTTCAGCGCTGGGCGGAGAGTCTGGGCGCGAACAAATCACTGGACGGCACTGGGATGCTGGTCGAACAGGCTGCTGAATCTTTTCGTATCTGGCGCGGCAAGATGCCGGACACAAAGCCGGTTATTGCCGAACTCCAGAAGGCACTATTTCAGTCCTCCGCTAAATAACGATCTTTCAGCTCCCGGTACTTGTTAGCTGTATAAGCGAAGAACTGCTTCTCTTCATCGCTCAGTTCACGGATCTGTTTTACCGGGGAGCCCATGTACAGGTAACCACTTTGCAGCCGCTTGCCGGGTGGTACCAGGCTGCCACCACCGATAACCACCTCTGATTCGACCACTGCCCCGTCCATAATGGTGCTGCCCATGCCAACCAGTACCCGGTCGTGGACAGTGCAGCCGTGAAGCATCACTTTGTGACCCACCGTGACATCATCGCCGATCAGGCAGGGAAATCCGCCGGGGTTAAATGGCCCGTCGTGGGTGACGTGAAGCACGGAACCGTCCTGAATATTGGTTCTGGCGCCGATACGTATGCGGTGAATGTCACCTCGTATGACCGTTAACGGCCAGACTGAGGCATCTTCTCCCAGAGTCACATCGCCAATAACCACTGCGGTACTGTCAACAAATACACGTTGAGCAATTTTCGGTGATATGTCGCCAAATGGTCTGATATTCATAAATATTTATCTCTTGTTTAGATAACGTCTTCTGTCTTCAATGCTCAGGGCACATTTAGCGGCAGCGCTAAGCAGTGCTATGATGACTGTCTTTGAGCCAGGTTCATGACAGGAGTCAATCATGACGCAGAACGCCAGCAACCCTTTACTACAGTTTGATCGATTACCGGACTTCGGGGCAATACGTGCTGAACATATTCAACCGGCAATTACAGAGGTGTTGGCTGACAACAACGCGCAATTGGACAAGCTTATTGCAGACCTGAATGGCAAATCGCCGGATTGGGAAAACCTCATGGACGGGCTTGATGATATGGAAGACCGCCTGAGCAAAGTGTGGTCTACCGCAAGTCATCTTAATGGTGTCTGCAATACACCGGAAATTCGTGATGCCTATAATGGCTGCCAGCCAATGATTACGGAATATTATGCCGGGTTGGGTCAGAATCGCGCGCTCTTCGAATTGGTCACTCAGTTGTCTGAGCGTGCGGATGAATTGGCGTTGACGCGTTCGCAACGAAAAATTTTGCGGGACATGCTGCTTGAGTTCGAGCTGGCCGGCGTTAGTCTGAGTGCAGAGCAGCAGCCCCGATTCACTGAAATTCAGACCCGCCTGAGCGATCTGTCGAACCGTTTTGGTAATAATGTTCTGGATGCAACAACAGGCTGGTCACACCTTATTAAGAGCGAAGATGAGCTGGCCGGCGTGCCGGCTCTGACGATTCAGGCTGCCAAGGAGGCTGCAGAACGTAAATCTCAGCAGGGCTATTTGTTGACCCTGGATTTCCCCTGTTATTTTGCGGTCATGAGCTATGCCGATAATGCTGCACTGCGGGAAACGATGTATCGGGCATTTACCAGTCGTGCCGCCAATACGGAAGATAGCGCAAAAGATAACTCCGGCATTATTAAAGAAATTCTGGCACTGCGGGAAGAGATGGCTGACATCCTTGGTTACCCGAATTACGCAGCCGTTTCGGTGGCCACTAAAATGGCCAGATCTGTGGCCGACGTGAACCACTTCCTGGATGACCTGATCAAACACAGCCGCCCCGCTGCCGAGAAAGAATTTGCTGAGCTCCAGGCATTTGCCCGGGATGTTCATGCTGTCAGTTCGATTCAGGCCTGGGATGTGCCCTATTACAGTGAAAAACTGAGGAAGCAGGACTTTGACCTGTCGCAGGAAGAGTTGAGGCCCTGGTTTCCCCTGGCCAAGGTACAGCAGGGAATGTTCGCGATTGTCGAGACTTTGTATGGTATTTCCATCGAACGGGATCGGACAGCGTCGGTCTGGCATGAAGATGTCGAGTTCTACAATATTCGCCGTGATGGAGAACTGGTAGCGCGTTTTTACCTGGATCTGTTTACCCGGGAAGGAAAGCGAGGGGGTGCCTGGATGGCAGATTGCCGCAGTCGTCGATTGACAACGACTAACGGACAACCTGTCAGTCAGCAAATTCCGGTGGCTTATCTGGTTTGCAACTTTGCACCCCCGACCAGCGATAAACCTGCCCTGCTGACTCATAATGATGTCACGACGCTGTTTCATGAGTTTGGTCATGGTCTGCACCACATGCTGACTCAGGAGAACTACCTGCGCTGTTCAGGCATTGCCGGTGTAGCCTGGGATGCCGTGGAGCTACCCAGTCAGTTGATGGAAAACTGGTGCTGGGACAATGAGTCGCTGGGTCTGATATCAGGGCACTACGAGACGGGTGAACCATTACCACAGACATTACTGGATAAAATGCAGGCAGCCAAAAACTTCCAGGCCGGCATGAAAAGTGTTCGCCAACTGGAGTTCGCACTGTTTGACTTCCAATTGCACCAAACACAGATTGCTGACAGCCAGCAAGATGTTGTCAGATCCGTCATGCAGGGGGCGAGAGATAAGACTGCTGTTTACCCGGTGCCGGATGAGAACCGTTTCGAGAACAGCTTTTCGCACATTTTTGCGGGTGGTTATGCGGCAGGTTATTACAGTTATAAGTGGGCAGAAGTGCTTTCGGCAGATGTGTTCAGCCAGTTTCAGGCAAATGGAGTGCTTGATTCAGGCACGGGCCAGGCGTTTCTTGACAAAATATTGTCAAAAGGTGGCGGTGAAGACGCGCTGACACTCTTTGTTGATTTTATGGGTCGCGAGCCTGATATGACTGCATTGCTGCGACAAGACGGTTTGGAAAAGCACTGAAACTAAAGTAAAAATTGATTTATCGCAGAAAATTGCTGATCGGTTAACAGTAGACTGGCAGCGAGCTAGAGGTCCGGTCTGGTGTTTCTCTGAATATCAGGGAGCCAAATAAGGCCGGATTTCATGGTAATTTAATAAAATATTTTTTATAATGCCCGGCGCTTTACATTGCATCCGAAAGTCCTGCCCCAACAAAACCAGCCTTGGTCAGATGCCATCTAAGGGCAGATGGTGAAACTGACAACTTCGGGCTGCGGGTCAATCATATCGCGAGTAATTAAAGCGTCTCATAACAAAAATATAACTCAAACGTTGTAAAAACAGCCTTTTCTTATTATTACGGAGACACGGCGAATGTTGTCCAAAGCAAAGCTGTGGTTAAGCCTTGCCGTCGGCACTCTACTTATGTGGAGCACTGGCGCGCATGCAGCCTGGGAATTGAACATGCCCAGGGGCGTAACCCAAATCAGTCGAGACACCTACGACCTGCATATGACAATTTTCTGGTGGATGATTGCCATCGGAGTAGTTGTATTCGGTGTTCTGTTATGGTCTATCATTAATCATCGCAAATCCAAGGGAGCCAAACCGGCCTCTTTCCACGAAAGCACAAAAGTGGAAATAGTCTGGACACTGATTCCTTTCCTCATTCTGATTGCGATGGCGGTTCCTGCGACCCGCGTTTTGACCGCAGCCTACGATGCTTCTGCATCAGATCTGGACATTCAGATTACGGGTTATCAGTGGCGCTGGGAATATAGTTACCTCCCACAAAGCGCAGATGAAGAAGAAGTCTCCTTCTTCAGCACACTGGCAACCTCCCGTGAAGAAATCAGCAACAGCATGGAAAAAGGTGAAAACTACCTGCTGGAAGTTGATAACCCTCTCGTTATTCCTACCGACCGTAAAGTCCGTTTCCTGATGACCTCAGCGGATGTACTGCACGCCTGGTGGGTGCCTGAATTCGCCGTCAAGAAAGACAACGTACCGGGTTTCATCAACGAATCCTGGGTGATTGTTGAAGAGCCTGGCGTTTACCGCGGCCAATGTGCCGAGCTGTGTGGTATGGACCACGGCTTTATGCCAATTGAAGTTCATGCTTTGGAACCAGCTGAGTACGATGAGTGGTATGCCGAGCAGCAACAGCTGGCACTTGCCGAGCAAGAGCTGGCAAACGCTGAACTGAGCATGGATGATGCCATGGCTCAGGGTGAAGAAATTTACACGGCTAGCTGTATTGCCTGCCACCAGGCTGGTGGCGCCGGTATGCCGCCGGTCTTCCCTGCCCTGGCAGGTAGCGAAAAAGCAACTGGCGATGTCCAGGTCACCATCGACACACTGGTCAATGGGGTTCCGGGCACGGCAATGGCAGCATTTGGCCGCCAATTCAATGCCGTTGAGCTTGCATCCATTATTACTTATGTCCGAAATGCGTTTGGCAATGAAACAGGTGATCTGGTGCAACCCGCTGATGTCAACGCAATCATTGAAGGGGGACAGTAACCGTCATGAGTACGAGCAGCGCTGCACTCGACCATTCACACGATGATCACCATCACGGACCAGCTAAAGGCTTTTCCCGTTGGTTGTTCACGACCAACCACAAAGACATCGGTTCGATGTACCTGTGGTTCAGTTTTGCCATGTTCCTGCTGGGCGGTACCTTCGCTCTGGTAATTCGTGCAGAACTATTCCAGCCAGGCCTGCAGTTTGTAGAGCCTAACTTCTTCAACCAGATGACCACCATGCACGGCTTGGTGATGGTCTTTGGTGCGGTGATGCCAGCCTTTGTCGGTCTGGCTAACTGGATGATTCCATTGATGATCGGCGCGCCGGATATGGCCCTGCCACGTATGAACAACTGGAGCTTCTGGATTCTGCCATTTGCATTCGCATTGATGGTTTCCACTCTGTTCATGGAAGGTGGCGGTCCCAACTTCGGTTGGACATTCTACGCGCCGCTGTCGACAACCTATGCGCCGTCGTCAGTGACTTACTTTATCTTTGCTGTCCATATCATGGGTGCGTCTTCCATTATGGGTGCGATCAACGTTATCGCAACCATTCTGAACATGCGTGCACCGGGTATGACACTGATGAAAATGCCACTGTTCGTCTGGACATGGTTGATCACAGCTTACCTGCTGATCGCGGTGATGCCAGTACTGGCAGGCGTGGTTACCATGATGCTGTTCGACATCCACTTCGGTACCAGCTTCTTTAATGCTGCTGGTGGTGGTGACCCGGTTCTGTTCCAGCACTTGTTCTGGTTCTTCGGTCACCCGGAAGTTTACATCATGATCCTGCCAGCATTTGGTGTGGTTTCTGCGATCATCCCTACATTCGCACGCAAGCGTCTGTTCGGTTATGACTCCATGGTGTATGCAACCGCATCTATCGCATTCCTGTCGTTCATCGTATGGGCGCACCACATGTTTACCGTTGGTATGCCACTGGCTGGCCAGCTGTTCTTCATGTACGCAACCATGCTGATCGCTGTACCAACAGGTGTGAAGGTATTTAACTGGGTTGCCACCATGTTCCGCGGTGCGATGACCTTTGAAACGCCAATGCTGTTCGCCATTGCGTTCGTTGTTCTGTTCACTATTGGTGGCTTCACTGGCGTTATGCTGGCGATGACACCAGTAGACTTCCAGTATCACGATACTTACTTTGTTGTAGCTCACTTCCACTACGTACTGGTGCCAGGCGCTGTCTTCTCTTTGATGGCTGCTGCCTACTACTGGCTGCCTAAGTGGACTGGTTACATGTACGACGAAAACCTGGGCAAACTGCACTTCTGGATGTCCTTTGTTGGCGTCAACCTGCTGTTCTTCCCGCAGCACTTCCTGGGTCTGGCTGGTATGCCTCGCCGTATCCCGGATTACGCGCTGCAGTTCGCTAACTTCAACTGGATTTCCAGTGTTGGTGCATTCCTGTTCGGCTTCTCGCAGTTGATCCTGCTGGTTGTTGTTATCAAATGTATCCGTGGTGGTAAGAAAGCGACTGACCAGGTTTGGGAAGGTGCGGAAGGTCTGGAGTGGACGGTTCCATCGCCGGCGCCATACCATACCTTTGAAACGCCTCCTGATCCCAGCCTGATCAAGGATCAATAAAAGCGGGTCACCGATACGTTGAAGTAAAGAGATTGGTACCAGAGGAGTAAACATATGAGTGACAAGTCTGTACAGAATGGCACAAAGAAACTGGCTGTTAAGCTGGGGTTTGCAGTCGTGGGGATGTTTGCATTCGGGTTTGCGCTGGTACCGCTCTATGACGTGATCTGTGACATTACCGGCCTGAACGGTAAAACCGGTGAGCGCGTCGAAGCCGTGCAAGCCGGTATGCTGGTAGACGAGCAACGTGAAGTCACTATCCAGTTCACGACACGACAAAATGACGTGGATGGGGTGTTCAAAGCTGAGGTGCCGCAAATGACACTGAAGCCTGGTGAAATGAAATTAACCAGTTACAGAGTCAGCAACCCCAGTGATGAAGTTCGTGTTGTTCAGGCAATCCCCAGTGTTGCTCCCAATGCGGCAGCACTGCACTTGAATAAAGTGGAGTGCTTCTGTTTCCAGGAGCAGATTCTGGAACCAGGTCAGACAGTTGATATGCCACTGCGTTTCTTTATCGATCCGAAGATACCAGAGCAGATCAGCAAGCTGACCCTGTCTTACACACTGTATGACATAACAGAAAAACACCAGCAGGCAGCAAACAAAATAGCAAGCCGGTAACAAAGAACAGTATTGTTAATTCTGGAGATTAAAAATGGCCAGCGAAAGCTCCCATAGCGTCTATTATGTACCGGAACAAACCAAGTTTCCGTTTTTCGCGTCGATTGGTTTGTTCTTTATGGTATTCGGTCTTGGCAGTGTCTTAAATGACATTTCTGCCAGTGAAAGTGCGACTGGATCCACCTGGATTGCACTGGCAGGTTTTACCCTGCTGTCTTTCATCATTTTCCAGTGGTTTGCTACGGTTATCCGTGAAAATCACGCCGGCTTAAACAATGAACAGCTGAAGCGCTCATATGTCTGGGGCATGCTTTGGTTCATCTTCTCTGAAGTGATGTTCTTCGCCGCGTTCTTTGGCGCCCTCTTCTATGTCCGTAATCTGTCTGTGCCATGGCTGGGCGGTGAAGGTGAGAAAGGTGTTGCTGGTGAGTTCCTCTGGCCTGAATTCCAGGCAGCCTGGCCGCTGATCAACAACCCGGATTCGTCTATTTTCACAAACCCTCATGAGGCGCTGAACGTACACGAATGGAGCTTGAGCTTCTTCGCTGGCTACCTGCCTTTCTGGAATACGGTTATTCTGATTACATCGTCAGTGACGTTGCACTACGCACACCATGCGCTGAAGCATGAAAACCGTAAACGCCTGATTCAGTGGATGTTTGTCACTGTGGGTCTGGGTATCATCTTTCTGGGGCTGCAGGCACTGGAATATGTTGAAGCGTATGGTCACTACGGGCTGACGCTGGATTCCGGTATTTACGGTTCAACCTTCTTCCTGCTGACCGGTTTCCACGGCTTCCACGTAACACTGGGTACGTTTATCTTGATTGTTATGTTACTGCGTTGTCTGAAAGGTCATTTCAAGCCAGATGATCATTTTGGCTTCGAAGCAGCGGCCTGGTACTGGCACTTCGTTGACGTGGTTTGGGTGATGCTGTTCTTCTTCGTTTACTTGCTGTAATTGACGAAAGCAGTGCGCTTGGGGAGATAGTCTGGCTGTCTTCCCTCCCATGGACGGCTCGCATTAGCGGGCCGTCTTTGTGTCAGGGGTAGGTTATAAGGAAGTTATTTGTTCAGGGGTTCCAGGGCGTACTGAGATTAAATTCGCCTGTGTAGAGTCCGTAAGAAACGACTAGTATAAGGATGAAAGCCAGAGTGACCCGCGTACCAAGTGCATACATGACCCGCTTGCTTCTGCCACGGTCCTGGTAGAAGAAAATAAAGCCTGCGGCCAGGGTGATCAGAATAGCCACCAGAAGGATGATTACAATGGTCTGCAACATGTTAATTCCGTGTGTTAGTTCGGTAGTTAATTCAAGAATTCAGATATTAATGATACCAGCATAAAAAGGCATTCGCTTGTTCCGCTTCGATTGGAAAATGACATTGTTTGTTCTGCTGTTGCTGCCGGTCCTGATCAGGCTCGGCTACTGGCAGTTGGAAAGAGAAGCTGAAAAACGTGATCTGCAGCAGTTGTACGAAGAGCGACAGTCTTCAGCACCGTTGCCGATCTCTGGTGTTGACTGGAGTGATAAGGATATTGGCTGGAGCCGAATTCAGGCGGAAGGCTATTATGAAACAGAATATAATTTTCTGTTAGATAACCGCATACAATCAGGTCAGGTCGGTTATGAGGTATTAACACCATTTCGAACAGATTATGGTGTTTTATTGATTAATCGTGGATGGATTGCAGCAGGCCCAAGACGTGAAATACTGCCTTCTATTGAAACACCAGAAGATAAGGCAGTGATTGAAGCGACAATCTACATACCTGATGGTGAGTTGATGATGTTTGGTGAAGAGACTCTTTCCGGTGAACAGTGGCCAAAGCGCATACAGCAGGTTCACCTGGCAAGAATGTCGGAAGCCCTCGGAGAGAAACTGATTCCTGCCCGACTGCGGCTCTCAGCAGGATCAGCGGGTGAGTTATCCATAGACTGGCAAACGGTTAATATGCAGCCAGAAGTGCATCGGGGCTATGCGATTCAATGGTTCCTGATGGCAGCTGCACTGGTAGTGTTATTTGTATTTTTTAGTTTCCGAAGAAAGGAGAAACCCAATGAGTGAGACCAGAACCACAAAGATGAAGCTGGCTTTCCTCTTGCTGATTGCTTTCGTTCCGATTACGTTAGCGTCATTCGCGTATCGGGCCGCCACTGATGCCGGAATGTTTAGCGGTGAGACAGTGAACAATGGCATCTTGATTAACCCTCCGGTTGATATCAGTGAACTTGCACTTGAAGATGAGCAGAATGATGAAGTTTTCCTCACCTTTGATGAACGCATCGCCGATATTCCTGACCCTGATGATTATGAAACAGCACCTTGGCTGATTCTTTATGTGAATAACGGCAGCTGTGGTGACTCTTGCCGGGAACGGGTGCATTTGCTCAGACAAATGCATGTGACATTGAACAAAAATATGCCACGCGTTAGACGCTATTATGTGCAAAGCAACATGAATGCTGTTGATGAAGCATTAGCGACGCATTTTCGAGAAGAGTTCCCAAGCATGGGAATCGTCCAGGGCGAAGCCGATAAAATAGCAGCAGCGTTAGCTCCCAGACAGATCAACCTCGACCCAGACGTTCAGGATATTGTTTTCTTTGTGGATCCTGTTGGTAACGTCATGATGTACTACACAGATGAACATGAAGTTGCTGACATCAAGGAAGACCTTGTTCGTTTGCTGCGTCTATCCAGCCTGGGTTAAGTTCAACAGCGATAACACCTGACAGAACAGATACAAAAAGGGGCTGCCAACTGGCAGCCCCTTTTTTATACGCTTGTAATGTCAGTGATGCACAACATGCTCGGGTTCCTGGTTAGCATCCTGACCAAAATATTCAACCCGGGCGCTTTCGGTATAATTACCCTCAACCGCCATGAAGAATATTAATAAAAGCAGAACAGAGGGAGGGCCGAGGATAGTGAGTGCCAGAGCCATGCGCTCCCATTTAACATGCATAAAAATTGCCATGATGAAGCCTGCTTTCAACGCCATGAACAACAGAACAAGTGTCCAGCGCAGCGAGCCTTGCACATGAAGGTAGTCCACCATGTAACTGAACAGGCTTAGAACAAATAAAAGAACCCAGATCTTCAGATATATCCCCAGAGGGTGCTGTTGTCCTTCTGCTGATGCCATCGTTAAATCTCCAAACTGAAATAGGAAGTAATCAGAAAACTGTTTGCGCTATAGCAAATAGAAAAATGCAAAAATAAAGACCCAAACCAGGTCAACAAAGTGCCAATAGAGACCGGTGATTTCGACAATCTCGAAGCCCTTCTTATCGTAGTGACCTTTGGAAACCTTTCGGGCGATGATCAAAAGATAGATGACACCCCCGGTAACGTGCAGACCGTGAAAACCAGTGACCATAAAAAACACAGAGCCGAATTGAGGTGCACCCCAGGGGTTACCCCAGGGCCGGACCCCTTCACTGATCAACTTGGTCCACTCGAAGGCCTGCATGCAAACAAAAGAAGCACCTAATGCCGCTGTAGCCAGCATCAGCATGACAGTTTTCTTTTTGTCTTTGCGGTACCCGTAATTAACAGCCAGTGCCATCGTGCCGCTACTGGTAATCAGGATAAACGTCATTATCGCGATGAGGACCAACGGAATGGGATCACTGCCGAAAATTGATAATGCAAAAACTTCAGTCGCTAATGGCCATGGCTCAGTTGTGGTAATCCTGACCGTCATATAACCGACGAGAAAGCAGGAAAAGATGAAGGTGTCACTGACGAGGAAAATCCACATCATGGCCTTACCCCAGGGGACCTGATAGGTCTGCTTGTCTGCAGACCAGTCCTGGATGAAACCAGTCACACCCTTGGCGGTTGGGCTACTACTCGATAGCGATTCATTGTGACTCATGTGTCTGTCCTTATTATTCAAAAACTGCCATCAGTCGGTCAATTTCAATAATGCTGGGAATCAGTTGGTTGCGACCAGATAAAAAAGGGCGAACCAGACAATCAGCAGAAAGTGCCAATACCAGGCGCAGAGCTCGATACTCTTGCTTATGTCATGTGAAGCGTCTTTCCTGACCTGGCGAAGCAGGGCGCGACTCCAGACCCATAAGCCGCCCACCAGGTGTAATATGTGCACGCCTGTTAAAACATAGAAAAAAGAATTAGCGGGATTGCTTTGAAGAATATAACCCTGAGATGTTAACTGTTGCCATACAGTGAACTGACCAATGATGAACCCAAGCGTCAAGACGCCGCCAACTAAAAACCACGGGCTTTTACTCTTGTCTCCATGACCCTGCTTTCGCGAAGATACAACAGCGACTTGCATGGCGACACTGGCTGCGACCAGGGCGCCAGTATTCACCCAAAGCATGCTGGGTAGCGCGATAGGCAACCAGTCACCGCCACCAAACCACATACGAATGAAATACGACACGCAAAGCAGTGAGAACAGCACAGATGCAACAATGACAAAAACAACAAGTGCCAGTTTTTCATTGGAAACATTGAACGTAGGTTTTGGATCTATGCCATCAGGTAGTCCAACAGTGTTCCAGGGCTTGCGGGTTACATCCTGATATAGGCTCACGACTCCCCTCCTTTATGGTGGAACGTTTTTTCGTATTCCTCGCCAGGTTCGTTTTGTGGGATAAAGTCCTTTTCCGCACCAGGCACACTGTAGTCATATGCCCAGCGATACACAGCAGGTAATTCTTCGCCCCAGTTGCCGTGCTTGGGTGGCGTATCCGGTGTTTGCCATTCAAGTGTGGTTGCTCCCCATGGGTTACCACCGGATGGTTTGCCGCTCTTCAGACTCCAGAAAATATTGATGAAGAAAAGTAGCTGCGCAATAGCAACAAAGATAGCAGCAATTGTGATGTTGGCATTGAGTGCCTGGGCTGAGGCCGGGATAAAATCCGTGTTGCCCATTTCATAATAGCGACGAGGAACGCCCAGGAAACCCAGGTAATGCATAGGCAGATAGATGGCATAAGTGCCCAGGAAGGTACACCAGAAATGTATCTTGCCAAGAGTCTCATTGAACATCTTGCCCGTCATTTTCGGATACCAGTGATACAGTGCGGCATAGAGCACCAAGACGGGTGATACACCCATAACCATATGGAAGTGGGCAACCACAAAGTAGGTATCGGCCAGAGGAACATCAATAATGACATTGCCCAGAAATAACCCTGTCAGGCCACCGTGAACAAAGGTAAAGATAAAGCCGATGGCAAACAGCATGGGCGTATTGAGACGAATATTGCCCTGCCATAACGTCAGTACCCAGTTATAGACTTTTAGCGCTGTCGGTACGGCAATAATCAACGTGGTAGTCGCGAAGAAGAATCCGAAGTAAGGGTTCATGCCGCTGACGTACATATGATGAGCCCAGACCAGGAAGCTCAAGCCACCAATGGCAATGATTGCCCAGACCATCATGCGGTAACCGAAAATGTTCTTACGGGCATGAGTGGATAAGACATCAGAAACCAGGCCGAATGCTGGCAAGGCTACGATGTATACCTCCGGGTGTCCAAAGAACCAGAACAGGTGCTGGAACAGGATCGGGCTGCCGCCATCATGTTCCAGGGTCTCACCCATATGGATCATGGAAGGTACGAAGAAGCTGGTGCCTAGCATTAGATCAAACGTCAGCATGATGGCGCTAACTAACAAGGCGGGGAAGGCGAAAAGGCCCAGTACTGTTGCCGTAAAAATGCCCCAGATGGAAAGCGGCAGGCGCATCAGAGTCAAACCGCGTGTTCTTGCCTGCAGAATCGTGGTGACATAATTCAGGCCACCCATGGTAAAGGCAATGATGAACACCCCGAGAGAGACCAGCATGAGCAGGATGCCGTAGCCGGAACCAGGCGTCCCGGGTGTAATTGATTGGGGCGCATATAAGGTCCATCCTGCCCCGGTCGGCCCGCCTGGGACAAAGAAACTTGCCAGAAGAATCAGTACTGACAGCAAATAGACCCAGACACTGAGCATATTGAGAAATGGAAACACCATATCCCTTGTGCCGCACATCAGTGGGATAAGGTAGTTACCGAAGCCACCCAGGAACAGTGCCGTCAGCAGGTATACCACCATAATCATGCCGTGCATGGTCACAGCCTGATAGTAAAAAGCAGGATCAATCCAGCTGATAGTATCCGGGAAGCCAAGCTGCAGGCGCATCAGAATTGACAGGCCCAGTGCAATCAAGCCGACAAAGATGGCAATGCCGCCATACTGAATGGCAATGACTTTGTGATCCTGGCTCCATACATATTTGGTGATGAAACTGTCAGGATCGTGCAGCGCGTGCGCGTCATCCTGGTCGGCGAGTGGAACGTATGCCATGTAAACTACCTCCGGATCAAAAGCTGCTATCTCGTTATTATTGGTAAACCCATTAGCGCAATGTGTTGATATAGGCGATCACATCGTTTTGCTGTGCTTCCGTGCGCATGGCTTTCACCATGGATGTCATCTGATAACCATAGTGATCACCGTCTTCACCACCCCGGATGCCATCGCGGTAATTATTCAGTTGTCTGGCAAGATACCAGTCGCTCATCCCTGCCAGAGCGGGTGCATCTGTTGACCAGCTGCCTTGTGCTTCTGCGCCATGACAGGCTGCACAGTTAGCGCTGTAAATTCGCATGCCGCGCTCTGCATCACCCTCGACTGTGGCAGGGGCAGGTTCGTCGGGAAGGCTTTCAATATAGGCAGCAACGTTGAGTCTGGCTTCCTCTGAGTTAACCATGGCAGCCATCGGAGCCATCATCTGCCCGGCGCTGTCGTCAGGGTTGGCACCCCGGACACCTTCGCTGTAATAGCGTAATTGTCGGGCGATGTACCAGTCTTGAAGTCCGGCAAGTTTGGGGGCGTTCATGGCCTGGTTACCCTCGCCGTTCTGACCATGACAGCTTGCACAAGTGGCGTACGCCTGGCGCCCGGCAGAGACACTGCCTTCGGGCAGGCTCTGGGTTTCTGCAAAGGTCATTTGCTGATCCAGCCACTGCTCATAGTCAGCTGGCTCCATGACCTCAATCTGAGCGCGCATGATATGGTGACCCAGGCCGCAGTATTGTTCGCACAACACATCAAACACACCGGTACGCGTCGGCTCTATCCACATGTAAGAAACCATACCTGGCACCATATCCATCTTGGCGCGGAACTGCGGTACGGTGTAGTTGTGGAGAACGTCGCGTGAGCGCAATAACGCTTTTACAGGCTGATCGACAGGTAAGGCCATATAAGGGGCTTTGACAACCAGGTCATCCTGTCCGGCCGGGTCTGCCGGATTAATACCCCAGGGGTTGGTTTCAGAAATATGGGAAATGTCAGCAGTGCCCATGACGCCATCGTCGCCCGGGTAGCGGAAAGCCCATTGCCATTGTGAGCCAAAGGCTTCGAATTCAGTCGCGTCTTCCGGCACAGTGACGAACTGTGCCCAGACAAACAACCCAGGAGCCAGCATGGCCGCAACACCGAGCGCGGTCAGTATGGTGAGGCCGGTTTCCAATCTTGCATTCTCAGGTTCATAAACAGCCTTGTTGTCCGGGTTATCCTTGCTTTGACGATAGCGATAGACGCTATACGCGAGGAACAGGTTAACCGCAATAAAGACAAACCCGGTGACCCAGAATGTCAGGTTGACCGTGAAATCAATGTTCGCCCAGTGGGACGCTATGTCTGTAAACCACCACGGACTGACGAGGTGGAATATGATGGAGCCGACAACCAGTAGGACGAGAACAACTGCAATAGCCATACGCGAAATATCCTTGTGAATGTGCGAGCACGGACAACAGTGGATAAAGCAACTGTATAGCGAAAGATAAACAGGGGGCGCAGACCAGAATCAGAATGGCCTGTAAAAAGGATTGATTTGTAAATACTGCGGTTGACGACGAACGCTACAACTATCCCGTTCACAACGTCGTTCCCTCCCTTTATTCCTTGTTGTTATCTTTCGGACGGGGTACTCAACGTGTTACTTCGATCGTTACAACAAACTGTCTCGCGGTGTTCGCTGAAAGAGAAACCAGCAAACGAACTTCTTCGATCCTATAGCAATGCCTGAGGGAGTGCAATACTCCCCCAGACAACTTAATAAGATTATGCCCGGACCATTTTCAGGTCGGCAAATGGGTTCAGGAAGTGTGGGTCGATAGCCGCAAGGGTGGCTTCCTGATGTTGCTGACTCATCATTTGCTGAATCTTTTCTACCTGACTTTCTTTAGCATAAATCAACACCAGGTATTTGCCCGCTGCAATGTCATCGTGAAAGTTGGCAATTTTCTTGTTTTCCCGGGCAACGCCGCTCAGGCCGCCGACCCAGGCGCCAAAACAAGTGATCAGGCATATGATAGCGGCGTAGGCATACCAAGGTATGGCTGTGCCAAAGGGGTCTGCGACTGCTGCGATTCCAGCCATGCCCAGGCCCGCCAGGAAACCGATGCCGGCACCGATGAAACCCTCTCGGATGAAGTCCAGGGTTTCCAGGTAATTACTCGAATGCAAATGTTCTTTGACCAGGCCGCTCTCGTTCTTGCTGTGGATATGCAAGAACCAGTCATCAACACCAATGTTGTGCAGGTCGTCGGAGATCTGCTGTGTGCTTTTTAAGGTGGGTGACAGATAATAGATACATCTCATTGAGCTTCTCCTTCTATTATTTAGGGTCGCTTTATTCGTACATCTCTATCAGTCTAAATACATCCGCTCCACGAAATCAGATGACTTCAATTTAGAAGACAGACTCGATTCCCTGATGGAAGCAGACCCGTCTCCTGAGTTAATCTCAGGCTTTTAGCCTAACATAGCCTCTCAAAAAGAATAGACCATGTTTGATTACAATTTACTCCGGAAATTTTAAATTGTCCTCTTTTTTTTCGTATCTCGATCCTGATATCGAATTACGGTACAATATGCCACCCCCGATTCATTCATCCAGTCTGCATGCACCTCCGACGTTACGAGGCAGTGTCTGGCAAGAGGATATCCCGTGACAGAGCTTAGCCAAAAGCAAACAGCCAGCTGGCGCGACTACTACGAAATGTGCAAACCCCGTGTCGTGATGTTGATGATACTCACGTCCATGGTCGGAATGTTTCTTGCCGTGCCGGGTATGGTGCCCTTCGATATTCTGATTCTCGGTAACCTGGGTATTGCGCTGGTAGCCGGTTCCGGTGCTGTCGTGAATCACCTGATTGACCGAAAAATCGACGCGGTGATGAGGCGAACCAGCAACCGGCCGATGCCACAGGGACGAGTCGCGCCAAAACAGGCCGCCTTGTTTGCCGCCATGATTGGTGTGCTGGGCATGGCGATCATGCTGATTTGGGTCAACGCACTAAGTGCCTGGCTGACGCTGGCTTCTTTTATCGGGTATGCGTTTATTTACACAGGTTACCTGAAGCGGGCTACACCACAGAATATTGTGATTGGTGGTTTGTCCGGTGCTATGCCGCCGCTGCTGGGTTGGGCTGCCGTGACGGGCACCATTGAGCCAGGCGCATTAATTCTGGTGCTGATTATTTTCGCCTGGACGCCACCGCACTTTTGGGCACTGGCTATACATCGCAAGGAAGAATACGCGAAAACCGGTATTCCCATGTTGCCGGTGACTCACGGTGAGCAGCTCACCAAGATCCATATTATTCTCTATACTGTTATTCTGCTGCTGGTCAGCGTTATGCCATGGCTGATTGGCATGAGTGGCCTGCTGTATCTGATGGCTGCTGTGGTGCTCGGTGCAGGGTTTCTGGCCTGGTCACTGGTGTTGCTGTTCAAGCCGGGCCGAAACACTGCCATGGATACATTTAAATACTCCATCATCTATTTGATGGTGCTGTTTCCGGTACTGATGGTCGACCATTACTTCATGTTCTGAGTGGATGCGTAAATAGATACGTGCTTGCGCTCCTGAGTTACAGGCGAGAGTTTTCATGAAAAAAAATATCCGCATTACAGTGATCGTATGTCTGGTCTGGGTGGCGATTGTGCTGTACCTGACCTTCAACCGTTATGCAGACAACAATGATGCAGCGACAGTTTCGCCGGAAGAGCTGCGCGAAATCGGCGCGATGGTTTATGACGAGCCTGTGCCTGTCTCAGACTTTGAGCTGGTCGATCATACCGGAGAGGCATTTAACAATGGCTCATTTGATGGCAAGTGGAGCATGCTGTTCTTTGGTTTCACCAACTGCCCGGACATTTGCCCGCTGACCATGCACGAGTTGACGGGGTTTTATCAGGATCTTGAGCAAGGCCCTTATCAGCAGGATACACAGGTTGTGATGATCAGCGTTGATCCGTTTCGGGATGATCAGCAGCAGATTGCTGAATTCATGGCTGGCTATGATGACAGCTTCCTGGGTGTGAACGGCGATTTTGATGTGATTTCCCGTCTGGCCAGCGAACTGTTTGTGGCACATGGCATCATGCCCGTGCCGGCGCCTGATGGTGGCACCCCCAAAAACTTCCTGGTCAATCACAGCGGCAATATCCTGCTGATTGATCCACAAGGCCAGTACCGTGGTTTCCTTGAGCCCAATATCAAGCGCCCCAATATCCTCGAAGCTTACCAGCTGATCCGGCAAGGCAATAGCTGAGTCCGGCACACGCTTCTTACCTGCTCTTATTGCTATTCCACTGCTGCTCTCTCAGATTCGAATGAGAGACCAGTCAGTGTGGAATCAATTCCTGATGACTTTGGCGCTTGCGGATACCAGTATGAACAAGGCACAGGCGCTGACGACAATTGACGGCCCGGCGGGTGTGTCCCACTGATAGGACATCGCAATCCCGCTCAGGACAGAGAGACAGCCAGCTATCGCCGCACCGATCGCCATTTGCTCAGGTGTGCTGACCAGCTTGCGTACAGCGGCAGCAGGAATGATCAGTAAGGCTGTGATCAGCAACACACCAATAATTTTCATCGCCACAGCAATCAGCAGTGCAATCATCATCACCAGTAGCGTGTAATAGCGGCCTACTGCATGCCCTTCTACCTGGGCCAGTTCCTGATGCACAGTCAGAGACAGGAAATAGGACCAGTAACGCAGCAGCAGCACACTGATCAACAGACAGGCGCCGGCAATCCAGTAAAGGTCGGTCTGCGAGACAGTGAGCAGGTCACCAAACAGGAAGGCCATCAGGTTAAGCTGGACATTGCCTGACAGTGATAATACCAGCAGCGCCACCGCCAGTGTGCCGTGAGCAATCAGTCCCAGCAAAGTATCCGTAGACAGCGCCTGTCGTTTTTCCAGCCATAACAGCACCCCGGCAAACAGCAGGCATGCAATGATAATGGCCAGCTGAAGGTGCACATTAAACAAGATCGCCATGGCAACCCCCAGCAAAGCAGCGTGGGCTAGCGTATCACCAAAATACGACATACGTCGCCAGACCACAAAGCAGCCCAGCGGACCGGCGACGACAGCAATCAGCAAACCGGCAATCAGTGCGTAAATAATAAAATCCATCATGATCAGTGCTCGTGCTGACAGTTATCTTCGACCACATCACCGTCAATGCCGTGCACGTGATTATGGTGGTGGGTATAAACGGCAAGTGCTTCGGCTTCTTTACGCCCGAACAGAGCCAGATAAGCTGGGTCGGTGCTGACCTGCTCCGGTTTGCCATGACAGCAAATATGCTGGTTCAGACAAAGCACCTCGTCAGTTGTCGCCATCACCAGGTGTAAATCGTGGGAAACCATAAGGATGCCGCAACCATGGCGCTCGCGGATGGTGTTGATCAGGTCATACAGTTCAGCCTGGCCGTTAACATCTACGCCTTGTGCTGGTTCATCCAGCACCAGTAAGTGCGGAGAGCGGCAAAGCGCGCGAGCCAGCAAAACACGCTGCATTTCGCCTCCGGAAAGCGCTGAAACGGGCTGGTCAAGCAGGTGTACGACGTTAACCTCAGCCAGTGTGGCTTCGGCAACGGTGACAGGCTGGCTGATGCCGGTCAGGCCCAGTGAGAGGAATCGTCGGACTGTCAGCGGCAGCGTCGGTTCAATATAGAGTTTCTGAGGCATGTAGCCAATACGCAGGCCCTGCTGGCGCCGAAGCTTGCCCTGGTAACCCGTCATCAGCCCCAAGACAATGCGTACCAGCGTGGTCTTGCCAGCGCCGTTGGGACCGATCAATGTGACCAGTTGTCCGCGTTGTAATTCAAAACTGATGTCTTGCAATATCGGGCGTCCACCCAGTTTTACTCCGACATTTTCGGCTTTAACCAACCAGTCTGACATGTCTACCCCTTTTCATCCGGATGGCATCATAGCAGAAAATGGTATATCATAACATTTTAGATCCAATGCCCGGTTTTCCCATGCTTTCTCGGAATATTACACGTATTGCTGCCATTTTGGTGGCAGTTCTCTTCTCGACCCTGCCTGTTTCTGCTTCGGCGGCACCTGTTGTGGCGGCGACGATAAAGCCTCTCCAGTTTATCGCGGCTGCGATTACCGACGGTGTGACTGAGCCCAGGGTGCTGGTTCCGGAAAGCCAGTCCTATCATCACTTTATTGTCCGCCCTTCCACAGTCAGGCTTTTGCGTGAGGCTGACCTGGTGTTATGGGTAGGGCCGGAACTGGAAACGTACCTGGCCGATTCCATCAACGACTTCGCGAATGCAACGGTTCAGGCATTGGCCGTGTCCGGGCTGGCTGTGCACTATCTGCCTGATATAGAAACAACGGGAGAAACCAATGTGCCAGAAAGTGGGCAGCATGCCGGCCACCAGCACCATGGTGTGAGTGGTATTGATCCTCACATCTGGCTGAATACTCAAAATGCAGAGCAGGTTGCCACTGTCCTGGCTGAGCAGTTATCTGCTATTGATCCCGCTAATGAAGCTCGGTATTTGCAAAACCTGGCGACCTTCCGGGTAGAGTTGCAGTTGATCAGGGAAAGTGTCGTACAGCGTTTGCAGCCCTATCTGGACCGACCTTATGCGGTATACCATGATGCGTTTCAGTATTTTGAACAGGAGTTCGGCCTTTCCCACCAGCTGGTGATTGCCAACAGTGATGAGATTCAGCCTGGCGTTCGCAAACTGATGTCCTTGCGGGATGCATTCGCAAGCCAGGAGTTATCCTGTTTGATGGAGGATGTGACCAGCCAGGAGTCCACGATTAATACGGCGCTGGGTCGTGTTCAGCTCAACCGGATCAAAGCCGATACCACTGGCCAGAACCTGACATCTTCGCCTCGCGCTTACATTCAGTTGATCAATGATTTGGGGCTGGCATTTGCGCAGTGTTTTAGTGATCATTAGAGGGGCTGACGTCCTGGCGCCGCATTCTCGACATTCGATACACTAAGACTTTCAGGCGAAACACTATGGCATCCCCCAATCCGTTGATTCTGGTAGACGGTTCCTCTTATCTTTTCCGCGCATTTCATGCATTGCCTCCCCTGGTCAACAGCAAGGGGCAGCCGACCGGCGCTGTAAAAGGCGTGATCAGCATGATCCGCAGCTTGCAGAAAAACTATCCTGACAGCCCTGTCGCCATCGTTTTTGATGCCAAAGGCACGACATTTCGTAACGAGATCTACCAGGATTACAAGGCGCACCGGCCCCCGATGCCGGATGATCTGCGCAGTCAGATAGAGCCGATTCATCAGATTGTGAAGGCAATGGGTCTGCCCTTGCTGGTTATTCCAGGTGTGGAGGCGGATGATGTGATTGGTACGCTGGCCTGCCAGGCGACCAGGGACAAGCGTGACACGCTGGTTTCAACAGGTGATAAAGATCTTTCTCAGTTAGTGAGTGATCACGTCACTCTGATTAATACGATGACAGACGAGCGCCTGGATCGTGAGGGTGTACTTAATAAATTTGGCCTGCCGCCGGAACGAATTATCGATTTTCTGGCACTGACGGGCGACAAGGTTGACAACATTCCCGGTATTCCGGGATGTGGGCCCAAGACAGCGATCAAGTGGCTTCAGCAATACGACTCGGTTCAGGGGGTGATTGAAAATGCTGCCGAGGTAGGTGGCAAGATTGGTGAAAAGTTACGAGCCAATATTGAACAGCTAGAGCTGTCTTATGAGCTGGCCACCATCAAACTGGATGTACAACTGGACCTCTCCTTATCTGAGCTCGTACCGACTGAGTCAGATCAGGAACAGTTGCTGGCGCTCTTTACTCAGATGGAGTTTCGAACCTGGATAAAAGAGTTACAAGACCAGGGCGTTGAGTTGTCAAAAGAGACGCTGCAGGATGTCCAGGATGAACTGGGCGTGGTAGCCGATGTTGCTGAGCAGGGTGAGGATGCGCCGGATATGTCAGCGCTGCAATCGGCGAAAGGCGACTATCAGCTGATCGAAGATGAAGCGGCGCTGAAAACTGCCTTGTCAGCGTTAAGGAAAGCCGGTCATTTTGCGCTGGAAGTCTTTGATGATGATGCGCCATACATGGAAGCGCGCATTATCGGTTTGGCATTTAGCGATCAGCCAGGTCAGGCATTTTACGTCCCCCTGGCTCATGACAGCCTGGAATCAGCCTCCGAACTGGATGGCAAAGCAGCACTGGCACTGATCAAGCCGTTGCTGGAAGACCCGGATCTCGGCAAATTCTGCCATGACTGCAAACACGTCATCCATGTGTTGGAAAATGCCAATATTCAGTTGCGCGGCTGGCGCTTTGATAGTCACCTGGCCTCGTATGTGTGGAATTCTGTTGCCAGTAATCACCAGCTGGAAAAAGTGGCACAAGAGCATCTGTCGCTTTCACTTGAAAGTAAGGATTCACTGACGGGGAAAGGCAGGAAAAAGTTAGCTGTCAGTCAGCTCAGCCCTCAGGATGCGACAGCGTGGGCAGGTCTCAGGGCGGATGCTGTGCTACGCCTGGAGCAACTACTGACTTATGAGCTGAAGCAGGACGATAAACGCTGGGGCATCTATCACTATTATGAGCTGCCCCTCTGTGGTGTCCTGCAGCGCATGGAGCGCCAGGGTGTCGTCGTGGATGCAGCCAGCCTCGCGGGGCAATCTAAAGACCTGGCTAATCGTTTGGCAGAAATTGAAAAGGCGGTCTATGACCAGGCTGGCGAAGAATTTAATCTGGGCTCGCCCAAACAGTTACAGGCAATCCTGTTTGAAAAACTCGAGCTGCCGGTCATCAAGAAAACTCCGAAAGGTCAGCCTTCTACCGCAGAGGCAGTGTTGCAGGAACTGGCACTGGATTACGAACTGCCCAGCTTGATCATGGAACACCGGGGCATGAGCAAGTTGAAATCAACTTATACCGATAAACTCCCAGCTCAGATTAACCCTGTCACCGGCCGGATTCATTCCCGTTTTCAGCAAGCAGTCGCCGCCACCGGGCGACTGTCGTCAACCGATCCAAACCTTCAGAACATCCCAATCCGCAGTGAAGCCGGTCGCAAGATCCGCCAGGCATTTGTGGCGGAGAAAGGCTATAAGCTGCTGGCAGCTGACTATTCCCAGGTTGAACTGCGCATCATGGCACATTTGTCGGGCGATAAAGGATTGCTTGATGCCTTCGCGAATGCCCAGGACGTTCACAAGGCGACGGCGGCGGAGGTTTTCGGGGTGGAACTGGAAGAAGTCAGTGCAGAGCAGCGCCGGCGAGCCAAAGCCATTAACTTTGGTCTGATTTACGGGATGTCGGCCTTTGGGCTGGCCAAGCAGCTGAAGATAGATCGCCATGACGCCCAGCATTATGTCGACAAATATTTTGAGCGCTATCCTGGTGTCAGTGATTACATGGAGAGAACCCGGGAGCAGGCGGAAGAGCAGGGTTATGTGGAAACATTATTTGGGCGGCGACTGTACTTGCCGGATATCAAAGCCGGTAATGGCATGCTGCGCAAGGCCGCTCAGCGCACGGCGATAAATGCGCCTATGCAAGGCACAGCGGCTGATATTATCAAGCAGGCCATGGTCGATATCGATCAGTGGTTAAAAACCGGTGTGCTCGATGCCAGCATGGTGCTGCAAGTCCATGACGAACTGATTTTTGAAGTCGCCGAAGCCGACATTGAACTGCTGAGCGAAGGGGTGCGGTTTCGCATGGCGACGGCTGCGGCACTGGATGTGCCGCTAGTGGTTGATATTGGTACCGGTGATAACTGGGATGAGGCTCACTGATCCGGTGCTGGCATATCCGCGGCAGCGACAAACCAGCTGTCCAGTTTATTGGCGAGCACATCAACGCCCTGGCGTTTGAGTGAGGAGAAAGCCTGCACGCTGGCATCCATCCCTTCGACCTGACGACGCGCCTTGCTCAGTGCATCATTGATGCCGCCTCGCTTGAGCTTGTCAGATTTGGTCAGCAGGATATGCAAGGGGAGTTCGTTGGCGCGTGCCCATTCGATCATCATCTGATCAAATTCCTTGAACACGTGGCGAATGTCTGTGACCAGAACAAGTCCTGCCAGCGGTTCGCGTACATTAAGGTACTGTTCCAGGTGTATCTGCCAGTTGTTCTTCATCTTCATAGGGACTTTGGCATAACCATAGCCCGGCAAGTCCACCAGGTATTGCTGCTCGGCAATCTGGAAAAAGTTGATCAACTGGGTGCGGCCAGGCGTTTTACTGGTTCTGGCCAACTGCCCCTGTCGGGTCAGCGTATTGATGGCACTGGACTTGCCAGCATTGGATCGACCCGCAAAAGCAACTTCACAGACACTGTCCGCAGGACAGTCCTTGAGCTTGGCGGCACTGATGATAAATTCGGCGGATTGATAATTCATGGGGTGGCATTTTACCTGTGGCTTCTGTCTGCAAGCCAGAAAAAGTTGTGAAAGCTGGATTAAAGTTTGGACACTCGGGATTTACTGTCTTTATATCCACCATACAAATGATGGTGAGCTGTGGTATACTCTGCGCCCGCACGACCCATCCGATTTCTTATTAGTTCAGGAACTTCGATAATCCATGAAAAGATTAGTACTCTCCCTGGCCTCACTCGTATTGGCAGTCTCCAGCATTAGCGCTCAAGCCGCTGGCGATGCGGCCGCTGGTGAGGGCAAGTCTGCCGTTTGTGCGGCCTGTCATGGCGCTGACGGTAACAGTGAACTGGGTAGCAACCCGAAACTGGCTGGACAGAATGCCCGTTACTTGCTCAAGCAGATGACAGACATCAAGGAAGGTAATCGCACGGTTGCCCTGATGACTGGTTTGCTCGACAACATGAGTGAGCAGGATCTGGAAGATATTGCTGCATTCTACGCTGAGCAGGAACATACCATTCAGGGCGCTGATCCTGAACTGGTTGAACTGGGCTCCTCGATTTACCGTGGTGGTATAGCTGACCTGGGTGTTGCAGCCTGCACAGCCTGCCATGGTCCTGCCGGAAATGGCGTTGCTCAGGCTGGTTTCCCGTCAGTCAGTGGTCAGCATGCTGAGTACACCGCGACGCAACTGAAAGCATTCCGTGCCGGTGAACGCACCAACGATGGTGATTCAGCGCCGATGCGCACAGTGACTGAGCGTTTGACTGATCGCGAAATCGAAGCGCTTGCCAGTTACATGGCTGGCCTGAACTAATCTGCCGGGCCTCTGTCTGATAGCTGACGCAACCAGTCATTTCATGGCATGATTGTGTCTTCTCAAGACAGGGGCCTGTTTGCATATTTAGTGTCAGTAAATCGCCTGTTAGCCTGTAAAAATGGGTGGACTGCTGACTGCGATACAGATTCAGGCTGATATTCAGCAAGGATTCAGGCAAACTGCGGTCTACTCAATAGTCATTAGCCCCTGGCAATAATAAAGCAAATGCGCGATGCATGATGGAGTAGCACTATGATCAAGCAGTTATACAAATTTGGCGGTCTGGCACTGTTGCTGAGCCTGCTGTCCCTCCCCGCTTCTGCACAACCAAGCCGGTTTGTTGCAGGCACTCACTATACAGAACTTCCCCAGGCTGTCAGAACCAATGACGCCAGCAAAGTCGAAGTGCTGGAAGTCTTCTGGTACGGCTGCGGTCACTGCTTCCGTTTTCAGCCAATCGTTGATGCCTGGGCAGAAGACCTGCCTGATTATGTCGATTACCAGCGCTTTCCTGCGATCTGGAATGACCTGATGGCAGTTCACGCACAGGCATTTTACACTGCAGAAAATCTCGGCGTGGTCGATAAAGTACATGCGCCTATCTTTGATGCGATTAATGTACAGCGCAACAGACTGCAGAATGAGCGCCAACTGGCAACACTGTTTGCTCAGCACGGTGTCTCAGAAGAAGACTTTTCAACCGCGTTTAACTCGTTCCAGGTTAAAACGCAGGTCAATCAGGCGCAGCGTAAAATGCAGGACTACCAGATTCGCAGCACACCAAACGTGATTGTGAATGGTAAGTACCTGATTGCAACAAATGAAGCGGTTCAGACCCAGGAGCAGATGCTGGAAGTCGTCGATTTTCTGGTTGCCCGTGAACAAGCTGCCCTTTGAGGGTTAATAACGAAAGCTCTGCTTTCGGTTATTAAGACAACCCACCACTTTGGCAGCCTTTGACCGGTAACCGAAGTGGTGGAGTTGGGTGCCTCAGCCTGAAGTACCCCTCCCCTTCAGACCTCTCCCTGCATACCCTGTCAGCTGACCTTAATACAATTGCAGAACAGGCCATCCCGTTATGGTGAGTCGGGTCGATGACAGTGAAGAAGCTCTGCGCTGGAAGCGTAAATTCCTGGATGCCCTGGAAGATCAGGAGCGCCGGGAAGCCCAGCTCGACCATAGAATTCGTCTGCTGCGTCGTGGTCTGCTTGGTGTCAGCCTGGCTGGTGATGGCCAGGATCCTGTGCTGGACAAGCAACTGGAAGAGCTGCGAAAGAATTTACGCAAAGATGATCGTGAAACCGGCCTGGAGCGCCTGCTAGAGAAAATCGAAGCCTCTGTCCTGCGGCTGGACAATGAAAAACAGGACAGCTACCTGGCACTAAAGCACGCCTTTGATGAATCCATCAAAGAAATTCAGCACCTGCCTATGCCTGGCGCCTTGCAGCGTCGCATCCGTAAATTTCATCGGCAAATGTCTGCCCGCCTGGGTGATGCGCAACTACACCAAAGCCTGATCACGCAATTTATGAGCCTGCTGACGGAAGTCAGCCGGCATTTGCTGGCAAAAGAGGCTGAGGCAACGGCTGACCATGCCGCCAACCGCCCCGGTTTGTTTGGTCGCCTGTTTGGTACTGAATCAACAACGCCAGATGCTTCGCCAGTGTCTCCAACATTTAACACGTCAGCAAATTACGCCGAGGCGGAGGCTGCCAGCGCGCAGGCGATGGCAGACCCTGAAGAAGAGACTGTAGTCGACGATCATGTTGAAGTGATAGTTGAGGAAGAAGCGGTTTCACTTGAGGGTGAGATTGTCCGCGATGCTTCCGGTTTATCAGAGCCCGGGTTTTCCTATATTGCTGGTCATGTTGAACCGTTGTTGTTGAGAATCCTTGAATGCATTCATGTCAGTGAAGCTTCGTTTACGCTGGCAGATTCTGTCCGCAACACGGTTGTAAAAGGGTTGAACTGGTACGATTTTGTTGCTGTGCTGGAGCAGATTCTGCAGCTGCTTCGTCAAAGTACGCTGGATCAGCGTGGTGAATACGAACGTTTCATTGGTGAAGTTACCGAAAGTCTTGTCCAGGTTCAGCAGTTTGTTACCCAAGCTCAACATCACAATGAAGCTGTGCGTGATAGTGAGCAGGCACTGACTGACAAGGTCAGCCAGGACGTGAAGCACATTGCCGAGACCTTCGCGAATGAAGAGCTGGATATTCAGACTATTCGAGCAACTGTCCAGGCCCAGATTCATTCAATTCTAAGCTCTATGGAAGGTTTTCGCAGTCAGCGACAGCAGCAGGACGAATCCATGGGACAGGACATGGAAGAGTTGCTGGAGCGAATTGCAGTACTTGAAGATGAGTCACGACAGCTTCGCGAGCACCTGGCACGCCAGGAAGAGCTGGCCAGCACTGATCCGTTGACAGAATTACCGAATCGAGAGAGCTACCGATATCGCATAGAGTCGGTCATCATGCAGTGGCAGGGAACGCTGCATGATGAACATGCCGAACCAGACCCCGCTGATCCGACACTCTGTCTTGCTGTTATTGATGTTGATCATTTCAAGCGGATCAATGATAACTGGGGGCACCTGGCAGGTGATAAAGTGTTAAAGATTGTTGCCCGTGAAATGCGCACTGCCCTGAAAGACAGCGATTTCCTGGCCCGGTACGGGGGCGAGGAGTTCGTTGTAATCCTGCCCGATAGCCGGCCAGCAGATGCAGAGGGTCGTTTAAACAAACTTCGCCAGGCTATCGAATCTATCCCCTTCCATTTCAAGGAAGAGCGCATAGTGGTCACGGTATCCTGTGGTGTCGTTGCCATGAAAGTAGGCGAAAGTGCGGAACGGCTGTTTGAGCGTGCCGATAAAATGCTCTACCAGGCCAAACAAGAGGGTCGAAATCTCGTCATACGTCAGCGATAATGCCTGACAAACCAATCTTTGCTGGTATTCATTGCGGATAGCGGCAAACTTTCCGACTCACAGTTACGTCAAAGGATATTATGGCGCTGACTGAGCGTATATGGCGCTGACTGAGCGTAAATGGGTCACTTTGCGAATGACGAGAGACGTGCATGAAGTTCAATGACATTCTGGCCAGGATGCCGGGAAAACAAGAGCAGACGCCCGGCCAGCAAGGCGAAGCGTTTCTCCGTCGCATCACGCGTATTTTCCTGCTTTTCGATCAGGCTCTGGTTGATCTCGATTCCGGTGAGCAAATTGAGCTGTCAGAAGGGCTTCATTCAGATGCCATAGCCAGTGCTGCACGGACGCTGATGAATAGCGGCCCGGATGCAAACCAAGAGCAAACAGGCCAGGAAAGTGTTCTGCTGGCAATTCCACCACAATGGACTTTGTCACAGCCAGTGGACATGCCGGGTGTGAAGCCGGAAGACCGCTATGCAGCCCTGCGTCTGCAAGCAGACAGCTTGTTACCAGCTTATGATGAACCTCTGATGCTGGCCATGGATGAGCAACATCGGCAAATGTCGCTATGGTTACCTCTGGGACAGGTAAATCGTCTTTTCAACGCATTTTCCCAGCAAGGTATTTTTCTGGCAGGGCTGTTACCCAGGCCTCTGCTCGGGGTGGTTGCGACAGCCGATAGCAGTAACCCGGTCACATTTGAAGAGCGACTGATCATTGACCACGATCAGCAAGGGCTCAGTGGTTATGTACTCAATGCCGAAGGCGCTGTTATGGACAGCCGTCATATCAGTCAGGCTGACCTGCAGGAAGAAGTCCTGGCGCAGGAGTGGCAAGCGCACTGGCAGTCTTTTGAACAGGCAGCCAGTAAACAGCTGAGTGCGGCGGCAGACTATCAACGCTGGTTCCGGCAGCAGGGAGGTATCCCGGGAATGCAGCAGGTAGCTGATCTTCTGGCGCCCTTATGTTTCTTCCCGGAAGATGCCCTCAAAGCACGCTATCGCCTCTATCGAAATCGGATAAAAAGCTGGGCGCTGGGTGGTGCTGCAGCAATCGTTGTGCTTGCTGCCCTGCCCTTTCTTTGGCAAGTCTGGCAAAAGAATCGTTTGCAATCAGAATTGGCGTCGCTACAGGATGAGGCAGCACCTGCCCGGGAAGCACAACAGGAAATACGTGCTTTTGAAGCTGAATGGGGTGTGCTGGGTGAGTTTCCCCGGCAACATCTGGATGACACACTGCTTACGCTTCAGTCAGTGTTGGCGCCAAGTACATTAAGTCGGATCGACATTGAAGAAGGCTTTATCAGCATCGAAGGGCTCAGCGACGATCCGCAGAATTTGCTGGAAGAACTGGAGCAGAACCCGTTGTTTACAGCCGTCGATTTTTCGCGTGCCAGCAGCAACGGGCGCTATTACATAGATTTGCGTCTGGCCACAGTCAATTTCCCAGCATACCAGGAATGGTATTTCGGGGAGGAAGATTGAGATGAAGTGGTATAACAAGCTCTCCCGACGCGAACAAAATATTATGAAAGTGGCAGCGTTGGTCGCTATACTTTTTCTGTTAAGCCAGGGTGTACCGGGACTTCGCCAGTACTATTCTGAGGGCCAACGTGAGATTTCACAGTTACGCGATGCGATAGCCCGGGAAACCCGGCTGATTGAAGAAACGGATCGCTGGCTGGGTCGCCAGCAAGAGCTGAATACGATTCGTCCCACCATGGATGATCAGATATTCAGTGGTGATAATGCACCACTGATTGCAGCAGCGATTCAACGGCAGGTTCGAGAAATTGCCAGTGAATACGGTATCAATATCACTGCAAATCGTCTGGCCGAAGCGGAACAAGGTGCGGGCTGGTTACGTGTTAACCAGGGCCTGTCGTTCTCGCTCACTGACCAGAATGCCTTATTACCCTTTTTCGAAGCGCTCGAAGCCGGCTCACCTTATCTGGGGGTATCGGCGTTCAGTTTGCGTCGCACACGAAACCAGTACACGGGTGAAATGACAGTGGTTGGTTTTAGTCCTATGGATAACATGGACGAGGAGCAAAGCTGATGCCTGCCACATTAACATTGCCCGTATTCAGTCAATTACTGGAACCGGAAAACATCGTGCCTGCTCACGACTTCAGCGATAGCGCCAGGCTGCTCTGCGAATCGTTTCCGGATATGAATACACGCGCGCGAATCCGTTTTGTCATGCAGGAACCGGTCGTATTTCAGATAGCCGGTGCCCAGGACATACAGCGGTTAATCAAGCACTGGCGTGCGACGTTGTCACCTACCATTGAATCCGGTCCGGACGATCTGTTAATGGATGGCCTGGAAGACGAAGATGATCTGCGTGATCTGGCATCAGAAGCGCCCATTATTCGTCTGGTCAATCACCTGTTCGCCCGGGCGCTGGATCTAAGCGCCAGTGATATCCACTTTGAACCCAGCGAAGACCACCTGGATGTTCGCTGCCGAGTGGATGGCATCATGCATCGGATTGAGCGGTTGCCGGTACGCATCAGCACAGCAGTAGCATCTCGCCTGAAGCTGATGGCGCGTCTGGATATTGGTGAGAAACGTCTGCCACAGGATGGCCGTATTGATTACAAACTGGGGCAAAAGCAGCTCGATATGCGGGTATCCACCTTGCCCGGCGTTCATGGCGAATCGATTGTCTTGCGTATTCTGGACAGAGGCGACACCACGGTTGGATTGCAGCAACTGGGCATGCCGGACAATGTCTTGCATCACTATCAGCGCCTGATTAAACAGCCGCACGGCATGATGCTGATTACCGGCCCAACCGGTAGCGGCAAAACAACCACGCTGTATGCGACGTTGGAAAAGATCAACAACCATTCGCAAAAAATCATCACTGTAGAAGACCCGGTTGAGTATCAACTGAGCGGCATTACACAGATACAGGCCAATGCAGCGATTGGTTTGAATTTCGCTGCGGGCTTGCGCTCGATTGTCCGACAGGACCCGGATGTCATCATGGTGGGTGAAATACGCGACCATGAGACGGCAGAAATCGCCATTGAATCGGCATTAACAGGTCACCTGGTATTTTCCACCCTGCATACCAATGACGCAGCTGGCGCTATCACGCGTTTACAGGACATGGGTGTGGAATCCTACCTGATCAGTTCCAGTTTGCTTGGTGTTCAGGCGCAACGCCTGGTTCGGCGGGTTTGTGAGAACTGCGCACAGCCTGTGCCATTGAGTGAAGATGAAGCCCGGGTTCTCGATGTCGATCCACATTTATTCCCCAATACCCGTAAAGGGAAAGGCTGTGAAAACTGTGGTGAAACCGGATACCGAGGCCGTATCGGTTTGTATGAATTGCTGGTCATGAGCGATGCGGTCAGGCATGAAATTGCCAGCGGTGCTGATGCCAATGTCATCCGTGACCAGGCGATAAAAGAAGGAATGAAAACCCTGCGTCAGGATGGTCTGGAGAAACTGGCCGATGGTCTGACGACGCCGGAAGAACTGGTCAGAGTGACATTAAGCGGAGCCGCTTCATGAGCCTGTTGCAGTTTGACTGGAAAGCTTATGATCGACATGGCACCTTAAAAGATGGCCGATTGTCAGCAGAGTCTGAACGGGAAGCGTTACAGTCGCTGAAAAACCGGCATCTGACACCGATCAAGCTGGAAGCCGTAAGCGAGAGCGCAGCCAAACGGCGTAACGCTGGCAAGAAAATTCGCAGTCAGGATATTCTCGAATTCACTAAAGGGTTGCGCACACTGGTGGAAGCGCGTGTACCTTTAGACAAGGCGTTGCGATTGCTGGAAGGTATTACTGAATCTTCGGCCATGCGCGCCATGGTTGCGGCGATGCGCCGAGATGTAAAAGAAGGGAAGAGTCTCGCCGATGCGATGGAGCAGCGTCCGGATACCTTCTCACGGATGTATATCAATATAGTCCGTGCCGGTGAAGAAGGCGGTATCCTCCATCAGTTATTGCCGGGGTTGACTGAGTTTCTGGAGACCAGTGCAAAGAATCGGCAGGCACTGGTTTCAGCCATGATATATCCAATGGTTTTGCTTGTGACCGGTGTGCTTTCGGTGGTGCTTCTGCTGGTTTTTGTGATTCCACAGTTTGCCATCATGTTTGAAGATGCCGGCAGTGAAATTCCGGCGTCAGCGGCATTCCTGCTGGGCTTGAGTGACGCGATTAAATCCTGGGGCTGGCTGTTTGTCGTCAGCGTCGCGGCTGTCATCATCTGGTGGCGCTGGCAGCGATCGGATCCGGACTGGCAGTTGCGGGCAGATCGCACAATGCTGAACACACCCCTGTTGGGACATTTGCTACGCTATCGTGAAAGCGCGGTTTTTGCCCGAACACTTGGCGCGCTGCTGGGTGCGGGCATTCCATTAATACGCGCCTTGCGTGTCGCCAGAGAAGTGGTGTCGAACCGTGTGCTGGCCAATGTCCTGTCCAGTGTTGAAGAGGACGTCCGTGGAGGTACCGCCCTGGGCATGGCCATGGAAAAAACAGCCGCGTTTCCCAATCTCCTCCATCAACTTGTGACAGTGGGTGAAGAGTCGGGGCGCACCGCACAGATTCTGATCAAGACGGCTGATACCTTTGATCAGCAAGTTAAAAACCAGATGGACAAGTTGGTATCGGCATTACAGCCGGGTCTGATTCTGGTACTGGGGATAGCGGTCGGGGGCATTACCATTACGATGCTTTCGGCCGTATTCAGTATGAATTCCGTACAGTTTTAATGACAGGTTCTGTTATACAAAAGCAGAACAGAAGGAGAAGAACACGGTGAACACGGTTAACCAAAAACTGATGTTGCTTACCATTGCCATCAGCCTGAGTTACTGCACGGCCAGTCAGCCACCGGCGTCTGGGCCGTCAGTGTTCAGCAACCCTTCCTCCGCCAATGCTGCAGAAGAGCGTGCTCGCAGCGTGGCTTTTGATAACGAGGCAAACGAAGCGGCTTTGCAGCAGGCAGCTGAAGAGCGGCAACGACTGGTTGATGAAATCAACCGGGATGGCCGCACCATTTCGCTGGGTAACTACACGGAACAGGCGCCTGAACCGACTGATGTGCCAAACCCGGATGTGGTGTCACTGAACTACGAGCAGGCAGATCTGCGTAGTGTGTTGGCGGAACTGGCTGATGCACTCGATATCTCGATGGTAATTGACCCTACCATTGCTGACCAGGTCAGCTTGCGTACAGCAGCGAATCGTCCATTACAGTATGATGATATCTGGCCCCTTGTTCGCACTTTGAGTCGGGCACACGGTGTTACTATCGAGCAGGCCGGGGATATCTGGTATGCCAGAAAAAGTGAAAGCAACCTGCCTGTCGAAATAGCTTCGCCGGATACATTGGATGAGACGCTTTCCAGTGAAGTCATGCTGCTGGCACCGCTGACCTATGTGTCGGTAACTGCTGCCATCGAAATGCTGACGCCGGTCCTGGAGCCTGATGGTCAACTTATGCGCATGGGCAACAGCAATGCGGTCGCTATTCTGGCGAATACCGATAAGCTGGAGCGAGTATCAGCAATTCTGGAGGTACTTGATGACGACCCCTTCAGCAATCAGGGAATTCAACTCTACCCATTAATGAACGCCAGCGCAGCTGAGGTCGCCCAGGAATTAACCGATATTCTTGGTGTTATCGAAGGTGCTTCGCCCTCGTATCAGATTCAGGGGCTGGAGCGCATTAATGCAATTCTGGTGACTGCACCGGCAGCGCGCGGGTTTGATGAAATTTCCCGCTGGGTAGCGATACTGGATGCTGATCGTCAGGAACAAAATGAACAGTTGTTCCGCTACCGTGTCAAAAACCTCAACGCAGTAGAGCTGGCAACAACGCTAACGGATGTTTTCAGGATTGATGAAAACAATAATGATGACGATGAGGTTCAGCCCGCCCGAAATATAACACCGCGCGAGATCTTTCGTGACCGTTTTGGCGATGATGCAGCTGGCGAAGCAGCCGAAACGGTCATCGGGATTGAACCTCAGAATAATGGCGCTGAGACTTCAGTCTCTGCCAACCTTCGGGTAAGCATTGTTGCGGATGAGCCAACAAACAGTTTGCTGATTCGGGCGAACCCCAGGGATTATCGTCAACTGTTGACCACTATCAACCAACTGGACACTGCCCCATTGCAGGTGATGATCAATGCGGTCATCGCGCAGGTGATTTTGACTGACGACAAATCGTTTGGTGTTGACTGGTCGCGAGTGCTGGAAGATGCAGACGGGAGCGTGACGCGATTAGGGACCAGTTTCTTACCCACCGCTGGAGAAGACGGTAGCTCACTGGGGGGCTTGTTGTTCAACCGTGCCTTCCTGGACGGGGCTGCTCGGGTAGAAGCCACCCTGGAAGCGATTGCGATTAATAATGACGTACGCTTGCTGGCGCGCCCTTCCTTGTCGGTCATCAATAATCAGGAAGGCCTGATTCGTATCGGTGCGGAAGTGCCGGTGCAATTAGGTGAGACTGTCGGCGTGGGTGGTACCGCCACCACCAATATACAGTATCGCCCGACGGGTATTGAGTTACAGATTACACCGCGTATCAATGATGATGGTGTGGTTAACCTGACAATCCGTCAAGAGTTGTCTTCCGTGTCCGGGACTGCGGGTGTTAACCAGAACCCGATATTTCAGAATCAGGAAATTGAAACGACGGTGATTGTTCGAGACGGTGAAAATGTTGTCCTGGGCGGTTTGATTCAGGAATCAAATGACCGTTTAAATTCGGGGGTACCTTTCTTGAATCAGGTTCCGGTGCTGGGTAAGCTGTTCAGTTATCAGCAGGACAATAACGAACGAACGGAACTGTTTATCGTACTACGACCGGAAATTATCAATGTGAACCAGCAAGCGACAGGCAGTTACCAGAATATGATTAATCAGTTTGAGCTGGTAGCAGAACTATTAAACGAGCTGTAAGCCGAACCACGGGTGAAAGTATGAAAAAAGTGAATTCAAACCGAAGAACAATGCAGGGCTTTACGATCATCGAGTTGCTGATCGTTATGGCGATTCTTGGCATGCTTGCTGTGATGGTGGCACCGAACCTGTTTAACCAGGCGGCCGGTGCGCGACAGGATGCAGCACGCTCCCAGATGTCGTCGCTGGGCAGTGCCCTGGACGCTTATCGGCTGGATATGGGTCAGTACCCTGATGAGCTGGAGGGTCTGGTAGACAATGACAACAACCGTGATGCCTGGAATGGCCCCTACCTGCGTGGCGATGTCCCCCTGGATCCCTGGGGCAATGAATACCAGTATGAATCTTCGGGTCGTAACTACAGCCTGATGTCTTACGGCGCAGATGGCTCGGAAGGTGGAGAAGATACAGACGCCGATATTCGGGCTCAGTAAGTCTGCCATGCCGGTGAAGTGTCAGCTGTCACAGCAGCAGTATGGCTTCACCTTGCTGGAGTTATTACTGGTATTGAGCATTCTGGCCATGGCTGCCAGTTTGCTGGTGCCCGTGCTCAGTACCCTGGAAGGCCCCAGCTTCAATGCGCAGGTCCGAGAAGCCAATAACCTGCTCAATTTTGCCCGCCGTAGTGCAGTCGTATCGGGTCAAGTCGCCGGTATTGAGTTTGCAGTGACTGAGCATTCCGGTACAGAGAATAACGACAGCCGCCGGAGCAGTACTGCTGGCGGTGACGATGATACCCAAACACCATCAGAGTCTGGCATGACAATACTGCGTCGCTGGCAGGGTCACGAGATTGAGCTCTGGTATGAAAGTGACAGCAGCAGTTTGCGAGAAATTGCCGATACGCTGTTAATTGAGTTCTACCCTGAAGGTGGCAGCACCGGTGGCGACCTTACATTTCGACAGGGCAACCGGGAGACGCTGATTCAGATTGACCCGTTTTCCGGACGCGTTACCGTGCCATGAAGCATTCCTTTTGCAAAAAAAACAGTTTTCCTTTCAGCAGCTCTTGCCATCGTCGTCAGCAGCACGGTTTCACATTGCTGGAAGTGCTGGTTGCGCTGACGATCACATCGCTGGTGCTGGGCGGAATTTTCACTCTGGCCGCAGGTAGCAAACGGCTTGCTGTGTCAACGCAAGACAGTGTCCGGGACAGCGCAGCTATTCGTGCAAAAATTAATCTGGCATTGATAGACAATCAGTTCCGGGACTTACAGTTACCGCAATCGATGGCAGATAATGCGTATTTGATTGAGACCGGGGAACGCCCGGAAGATCCGATCAGGCGCACAGAACCCATGCGTGATCTGTTGCAGTACTACCACATCGAATATCCCGACCAGGAAACATCTCTGACCGGTACTCGCTGGATTCGTCTGGAGTTGCCGGAATGAAGCAGCGCCAGCAGACAGGCTTTACCCTGATGGAAATTATCATCGCGCTGTCCCTGACGGCGATGCTGCTGACCATGCTGACCGCTGGAATGTTCGGGGTTGTCAGGGACTGGGATGATGACGCCTCCGCATTGGAGCACAGTATGGATCAGGCGATCACCGTGTTGCAGTTGGAAAGAGCCTTGTCAGGTGCCTTTCCGCACAGCTACCGCAACCAGGAAACGCTGGCACGTGAGATTTATTTCAAGGGAGAAGAAGATTCACTGGCCTGGGTGTCTGAAGTATCCCCGGGTCGTCAGGGCAATCGAACTGCCTGGCAATTGGTCAACGATAGTGAAGGTGTCATGGCGTACCTGGCACCGGCGATGTCTGATAACCCGGATGAGCGTCTTGCGGAGGTTGAACCCCGACTGTTGTTTCCAGGCTACCAGGCCAGTTTCGAGTATCTCTATGAAGACCTGGAGTTTGCGCGCCTGTGGCGGGATAGCTGGCCAGGCGCTGAAGTCAATATACTCCCTCTGGCGGTGCATGTGCATCTAAGGCCAGACGATGACATGGTCAGTCAGCCCATTGATATCATTGCAGCCATGCCAGCCCGCCAGCACCGTGCCATACGTCCCAACCTGGAGCTAATACAATGAAGCGCCAGCAGGGAGCCGTTTTAATCATGGTGTTGTGGCTGGCCATTGTCATGACGGTGCTGGTCACGGTGATGGCTGCCAATATCCGGTTGTCGGCAACCACGGCATTTCATCACCAGGAAGGGGTGCGTGAGTACGCGGATATGATCTCGGCACTGAATCGTGCCGAAATGGAATTGATCCTGGAGCGTATGCCTGTTCCGGCTGACCAGCCTATGGAGTTGAATGAGTTTGGCGAGCAACCGGAACCGCTGAACCGTTACAATGGGCAAGCACTGACATTGCACTATCCTGCGCCAGAAAATACCGAGATACGTATTATTGACCATGCCGGGAAAATAAACCTGAACCGTATCAATGCCAATAATCTGCGCTTACTGATTGAAAACCGCCTGGGGCCGGGGTTTGATCCCCGGGAAGTGCAGGCCTATATGGCGGCATGGTCAGACTGGGTCGATCTGAACAGCCTGGTGACACCGGGCGGTGGTGCTGAGGATGACTATTACCTTGAGCAAGACCCACCCTATCGCGCTCGTAACAACCCGGACCTGGAAAGTGTGGATGAAATCCTGCTGATTCGCGGCTTTGCAGAGCTGTTTGCCGGCGTCAATCTGGATGCGGCGTTTACCGTTTACGGCAACAGTCGCAATGGTGCTGTTAACCCCAACCTGGCAACACGTGAAGCGCTGGCACTTTTACCCGGTATGGATGCAGAGCTGATAGAAGAAATACTGGCCTATCGCCAAACACGGGATATCCGCAACATACCGCAGATAGGTGAAATCATACCGCTGGAGCAACTGGAAGAAGTGTCTCCGTGGCTGGAGATAGGATGGTCTTCCACTTTCAGTGTTTACGTATACCCCAAAGAGGCATCATTGAGCGAGGGTGAGGAGACAGAAGTTGACGCTCAAAGTGAAAACCTCAGCACCACATCCGGTACAGTGCCCGGCACAGCATTTCATCAAATTATTGAGGTCGACCGGGGAACAGCGAGGGGGCGTGTGTTCAAAGCTGACCCTTACGCCCCGCTACCCGATCTGAGGCCACCTCAACTCGAAGACGACTGATCCTCAGTGTTTGACATATCCCGCATCACATCCCAGGTTGACGGCATGACATATGGCCCCAGACCTTTGTTGGGTTTGATGGTAATTTCCTTGCTAAGCCGGGTTTCATACCAGAGCAAACCGGAATCATCAGCGACACCGCCCAGCACATGGAACTTGCCAACACGAAGTGTCATGGCGCTGAGCCGCACCTGTACCGTGATGATTTCTCCTTTCTTGAAAGGTCCGTTCTCCACATCAGGGCGATCCGTTGCCAGGTAAGAGGAAACGATCTCCTCCAGGTCCTGCATCAGTGCAAAACCGAAGTAGCAATGCGCCGCATCGTTCTGCACTTCGGCCTTGAGCTCCAGAATCACTTCCTGCAGCGGCTCCACTTCCCGGATTTCATTGCCATCCACATCACGCATGACGGTATGAATGATGCGGCAGTCTTTAACGGCAGGTGCTTCCGCTGCATCGCCCGCAAGGACTTTGTCATTGGCATGCTCATTGGCGTGTGCTTCACCAGTGGTATAAACACGGCGGCTATTACAGTAGTCCTCATAACGGGCCACGATATCTTCACTGGGACCGATTTCGCGGATGCGCCCTTTCTCCAGCCACAGCGCCGTATCGCATAGTTCCTGGACGTGATACATGGAGTGGCTACAGAACACCATCGACTTTTGCTGTTTACGAAATTCGTTCATGCGCTGCACGCATTTCTTCTGAAAAGCGATATCCCCGACAGCCAGCGCCTCATCAATGACCAGCACATCCGGTCGCACCATCGTGGCGATAGAAAAAGCCAGCCTGACATACATGCCGGATGAGTAGGTTTTCACTGGCTGGTCGATAAAGTCCTCCAGTTCGGAGAAGGCGATAATGTCATTTTCCAGCGCTTCAATGTCATCATCGGGAACACCGAGCAGTGATGCATTCAGGTAAATATTGCGTCTGCCGCTGAACTCCGGATGGAAACCGGCGCCCAGCTCCAGCAAAGCGGCGACCTGCCCACGAATATCCACGCTGCCACGGGTCGGCTGCAGCGTGCCCACCAGCAATTTCATCAATGTGGATTTTCCGGCCCCGTTATCACCGATGATACCCAGGCTTTTACCTTCCAGGACGTTAAAGGAAATATCCTGCAGTACATGGAAGTCACGGTGCCGTGGTTTGCGTAACAGCAACTCTAGTAGCCGGTCCTGGGGGCGGGCATAAATGCGGAAATCTTTAAATACGTTTTCGACGGCAATACTGTGCATCAGAGAACGTCTCCGAAAGCATGTTTAATTCGCATGAACAGCCAGCCACCGATAAAGAAACTGATCAGGGCTGACACGGTCATGATTTCAAAATGTGGCAGGGAAAACTCCCCCAGCAAAATGGCTTCCCGATAGAACTGCACAAAGCTGTGCATGGGATTCATCAACATAAACGGACGAACAGCTTCAGGCAGCAGTGACAGTGGGTAAATAATGGGCGTCATAAAGAACCAGGCGGTCAGCATCAGGGCAACGAGTTGCTGGATGTCGCGAAGAAAGACACAAAACGCAGACAGGATGGCAACCAGGCCCATAGTAAACAGAAACTGCAGCCCAAGCGCGACTGGCAACCAGAGCCAGGTGACTTGCACATAACCGTTAAAAGCCAGATACACCAGGAACACGAAAAAGGCGATGCCGTGAACCAGATAAGGAACCAGCGTGCCAACCATGGGTATCAGTTGCACAGGAAACTTCACCTTGGTGATCAGAGGGGCTTTTTCCAGCAGTAAGCCACTGGCCCGTCCCATGGCATCAGCAAAAGCAAACCAGGGCAAGTAGCCAATCATCAGGAAAATGACAAAAGACACATCACCAAAGTTTTCCGGTATCGGTGCCCGGAAGACGACACTGAAAACAAAGGAGTAAATAATGATATTGACGATGGGAGTAACAAACAGCCACAGAAAACCACCCAGTGAACCGGCGAACTGACCACTGAACTCCTGGCGGACAAACTGATAAAACAGGCGGAAATGCCGGACTGGTGACAAAGCCCACTGGCTAAGTAAATTGAGCTGCATAAGAAATCGCTAAAAATAACTCGAAAAAAGTCCTACAATTCTATCATGACTCCTGAACATGTACTTGTCCCCTATCAATGCAGTCCACTCCCGCCTGGGCCCTGGCTGATATTTGCACCCCATGCTGATGATGAAACCTTTGGTATGGGGGGCAGTCTGTACCTGGCAGCACGGCAAGGTATAGAAACCGTCGTTGTGGTGATGTCAGACGGGGCTCTGGGTGGTGAAGCGGACGATCTGGTCGAGCGCCGGCAGAGCGAAGTCCGTGCGGCCGCCAGCCTGCTGGGTGTAAATACCCTGCATTTGTGGGACTTTCCGGATCGTGGTCTGAGCACGGGCGCCGTTGCTGATGCTGCCATCGCCAAGGCGGCAGCCTGTATTGCTGATTGCCAGCCAGGCACAGTATTTATGCCTGGCATGCTGGAGCTGCACCCGGATCATAGAGCGACTGCAAATGTCGTCTGGTCTGCCCTTCAGCAACTGCATGAGCGGCCCTGGCGTGGGTTACGCCCGGCAAGCTGGTTTTATGAAATCAGCGTGCAGAGTCCGGTGAATCACCTGGTCGATATCTCTGCTGCCGTGGATGTAAAGAAACAGGCCATGGAAATTTACGCCAGCCAGAACAGTGAGAACAACTACCCGGAGCTGATACTGGCCCTGAACAAGGCAAGAACTTTTTCCATGCCCCCTGAGGTTAGTCATGTTGAGGCTTATTTTCAGGTGCCAGAGACCCAGTGGGGCTGGAGTTTGCAAAAAATCTGTCAGACAGCCATTGATCGCTATTTTGAAGCCGGGGAAACTAAAGAGTAAGATGCTGCGTCTAACAGGAAATAAATTTGCGGGAAATAACTCAGCCATGGAGCACACAGTGCCCGGATTGATCAGCCATTCTGGCAAGTCAGGTATCCAGATCACAAACCAGCGCGGCCAGTGCCTGGCTGCGATCTTGATGGCCGTCGTCTTTATGATGAGTAATGCGGTAGCGCAAAACCCTTTTGCTGCTGCGACATCAACTAATAATGCGCTGCCTGATCGCCTCTCGCTGTTTGAGCCGCTGGAAGACACCGATGCCGGCTCCTCTTCGGGTACCAGTACGCCGACGGCATCTACGGTTGGTTTCAGTGGCCCTCGCTTTACACTGGTGGGTGTCAGCCAGTTTGGCTCGCGTCGTCAGGCCCGGCTTCGTGACCAGTCCGGTGAGGAACTGGCCGTCGAACTGGCGGATCAGGCTGTTGGTATTCCTGGTTACCCTGGCTTTCGCCTGGAATCAGATGAATCCCGTTCATTGCTGCTGCATTTGCCGTCCAGTGAAAACTGTATTGCCAGCGAGGACCGCGGGGTGGACTGTGTGGCTGCGCAACTGGCCAGGTTGGAGCTGACCACGCTGGCGCCATTAGCGCCGGCGCCCGTACCCGCAAGTGATGAAGAAAACGCTGACAATGATGGTGAAGGTGACGATGAAGGTCGCCGCCGCCGTGACAACCCCTTTGCTGCGGCATTGCGCGCCGCGCGTGAGCGAGGCGAAAATGTTGATCCTGCCGTGATGCGGGCCGAAGCACAACGTTTTCAGCCCAGACGAATCAACCCTGAGGATGTACCGGAAGGTGCCCGCTTGATCCGCACGCCTTTTGGTGACCGAATCGAACGTGAAGAACCTTGATATCCCAATTATTCCTGACGTAGCAACCAGCACCTCAACTGTCCTGACAGTGTCAGTTGTGGTTTATCAGCTGGATGAGCCGGTCCTGCAGGAAACGCTGACTTCCCTGTTGGAGGCTGCTTATGTGGCTTTTCAGCAATCACAGCTGGCGCATTTGCGCTTGTATCTGGTGGATAACGAGCCCAGTGGGGCCAATCGCCCCGTGCTGGAGAAATTGCTGTCGCGTTGCCAGCGGCAGATCAGCGGGTTGCCGCTGAATACGCATTTGCTGTCCGGTCATGGCAATATCGGTTATGGGCGGGGACATAACCTGGCATTGCAACATTGCGAGGCGCTTGAAGGCGCAGGCAATCAGGCTGCTTTTCTGATTCTCAATCCGGATGTCACACTGGAACCTGAAAGCTTGCTGGAAGGATTGCGCTGGTTGCTCGGTCATGCGGAAACCGTCGCTGTTGCCCCGGCCATAGAGGAGCGTGACGGCCATCTGGCTTCTGCCTGTAAGCGATACCCCAGCATGCTGGATTTCTTCCTGCGAGGCTTCGCCCCGACCCGCATCAAACAGCGGTTTGCTGATCGGCTGGCGCACTATGACATGCATGATCTGCCCGAAGACAAGCCCAGTGATAATATTCCGATCATCAGTGGCTGTTTTATGTTGTTTCGCCAGTCGACCCTCTCTGCCTTGAAAGGGTTCGATCCGGACTACTTTCTCTATTTCGAAGACTTTGACTTATCCATGCGGGCGCGCCGTTTTGGCTCTTTGACCTATTTGCCGCAGATGCGTATCCATCATCTGGGAGGCAACAGCGCTCGCAAAGGGCTGCGGCATATCGCCATGTTCGGGCGCTCCGCTTTGCGCTTCTTCACTACACATGGCTGGCGCTGGTCATGAACTGGGCCGGCCGAAAAGTGCTGGTGACCGGCAGCCGTGGGTTTGTCGGCCAACACCTGAAGCGTCATCTTGAAAGGGTTGGTGCCGATGTCGTCGAATTGCAGCGTCCAGCACAGGATCTTACACAGCCAGAAACGCTCAAGGGGTGTTGTGATGGCGTATATGCAGTGATACATGCAGCAGGTTCAGCACATGTCAATCACATCAATGCAGAGCAGGTCAAAGCCGTCAATGTTAGCGGCACAGCCAATATACTGGCCCAGGCCCGGCAAAGTGGCGTAAAAAAGTTCGTCTTGGTGAGTAGCATTCTGGCTGATCCCGCTTATGACACACCGCGATCCAGCTATGGCCAGAGCAAAGCGGATGCGGAAGCTCTGGTCGTAAAAGCCTGTCGTCGTTCTGCGGCAGAATCAGCAACAGGGATGTCAGCAGCAATCGCCCGGCCAGCCAATGTTTATGGCCCGGGCATGCGCGGTAATCTGATGACCTTGTTGCGACTCATTCAAAAGCGGCGCTTGCCTCCACTGCCTCGCCTGGAAAGTCGTTTGTCACTGGTGGGGGTTGATGATCTCTGTCTGGCCCTGATAGCCATGGCAGCCACAACTCCCTCCCTGGAAAACACATCGAGGCCATCACCAGACGTGCCAATCTACCCGGTCACGGATGGGCAGCTATATCGGCTCAAGCAGATTGAGCTGGGTATTCGTCAGGCCTGCCGCCAGGAAATACCCAAATGGTCAGTTCCTGCCCCTGTGTGTTATGCCGCAGCGTTGTTGGCGGAAATTCTGGGTCGCCTGTTGCCCTGGAAAAATGTGCCCGGGCTTCGCACCTGGCGTACCATGACGCGGGATCAGCCAGTTGATGATTCGATAACCCGTCGTGAACTAAGCTATAATCCGCGCAGCAATTTTTATGATGCATTGCCGTCTATTATTGAGTATCAACAGGCTAGCGAAGGTCGGCAATAGTCAAGGGACGGAACGCAAAGGAAGTGACGCCATGAGCCAAACTGATCAGACCACCCGGACAACCCAGGCACAGACGACTAAAGGCATTATTCTCGCGGGTGGCACAGGTACCCGACTGCACCCCATGACCATCTCGGTCAGTAAGCAGCTGATGCCGGTTTATGATAAACCGATGATTTACTATCCGCTTTGCACCTTGATGCAGGCGGGTATTCGCGAAATCCTTATTATTACCACACCGGGTGACCTGCCTTTGTACAGGCATCTGCTGGGTGATGGCAGCCAATGGGGCATCTCGCTGCAATATGCCGAGCAACCCAGCCCTGATGGGTTGGCGCAGGCCTTTCTGATCGGCGAGTCGTTCATCGGAGATGACAGTGTCTGCCTGATACTGGGTGACAATATCTTTTATGGCAACTCGCTGGAAGACAAGCTGCAGCGTGCGCTGCAGCAGGAGAAGGGAGCCACTGTATTTGCCTATTACGTGCAGGATCCGGAGCGTTACGGCGTTGTGGACCTGGATGAAAACAACACGGCCATCGATCTGGAAGAAAAACCGGCTCAGCCCAAATCCAATTACGCGGTGACCGGTCTCTATCTTTACGACAATGATGTCATAGACATTGCCAAGACCATCAAGCCGTCTGCGCGTGGTGAGCTGGAAATTACCGACGTTAATAAAACCTATCTGGAGCGTGGGGAGTTACAGGTTGAGCTGTTCAACCGTGGCACTGCCTGGCTGGACACGGGTACTGTACAGTCCTTGCTGGATGCAGCGAATTTTATCCGGGTACTGGAAGAACGCCAGGGCCTTAAGATTGCCTGCCCGGAAGAAATTGCCTATCACAGCGGATTTATTGATGCAGCTGCCCTGCGCAAGCAGGCTGCGCCGCTGGCTAAAAGCGGATACGGTCAGTATCTGTTGAATCTGATCAAGGAGTAAATGCTGAATGAAAGTCACCCCGACCGCTATCGCTGATGTCTGGCTGATCGAGCCTGCTGTATTCGGTGATCATCGAGGTTTTTTCATGGAAACCTTTCGGCAATCCATGTTTGAAGAGCGCTGGCCTGGTATTCGCTTCGTCCAGGATAACCATAGCAAATCCAGTCAGGGTATCCTGCGCGGGCTGCATTATCAGCTAAAGCAGCCACAGGGCAAACTGGTGCGTGTCGTCTCAGGTGAGATTTATGATGTGGCCGTTGATATGCGCTGCGATTCACCGACCTTCGGTCAGCATGTCGGGGCGGTGCTGTCAGCCGAGAACAAGCACCAGCTCTGGGTGCCGCCAGGTTTCGCACACGGTTTTTATGTGATGAGTGAATCTGCCGAGATGGTGTACAAATGTACGGATTATTATGCACCGGATGATGAATACAGCCTGTTGTGGAACGACCCTGAACTGGGCATTGAATGGCCGTTGATCGAGAGTACGGACGGCCCTGTGCTGTCTGACAAAGACCGGGCTGCCAGCCCTTTTTCTGCTGTGCCTACCTATGAAGTGACACCAACAATATGAGTGACAATATCAGGTCTTCTGATTCGAAACTACGACAAAATGCTGACAATGGCCGCGAAAAGTTATTATTAGTCGGTGCCGCTGGTCAGCTTGGGCAGACGTTGCTGCAAACCCTGGATCGTGATCGCTACGAGGTGCTGACGCTGACCCGGCAGGATGTGGATATTTCGGATGAGAGCGCTATTGTTGCCAAGCTCAATGCGCTCAGCCCCTCGGTGATTATCAATGCGGCAGCCTATACCGCCGTGGATAAAGCAGAAACAGAAGACCTCGAAGCACGCGCGGCCAATGCCACCGGGCCAAAGTTCCTGGCACGCTGGGCGGCAGCCAATGATGCCTGGTTACTGCAAGTCTCCACTGATTTTGTCTTTAATGGTCACCAGCATCGCCCGTATACGCCGGATGATCAGACCGATCCGCCGGGTATTTACGGCCGTACTAAGTTAGAAGGCGAATTGCACGTTGGTTACCTGGCACCCAAACACAGTCTGATTTTGCGAACATCCTGGGTGTATTCGGAATTTGGGCACAACTTCGTCAAAACCATGCTGAAGTTGATGCAAAGTAAAGACAAGCTTGGCGTTGTGGCTGATCAAATTGGCACGCCGAGCTCGACCTGGGAGATTGCCCGTTGCATCAATCATGCGCTGGATGTGCGGTCTACTGGCATTATGCACTGGAGTGATGCGGGCGTTGCCAGCTGGTATGACTTTGCTGTTGCGATTCAGGAGGAAGCCATACAGGCGGGACTGCTGGAAACAGAAATTCCGGTTAATGCCATTACCACAAGGGATTATCCGACACCGGCGAAACGGCCACCCTATAGTGTGTTGGATAAGTCCGCCACGATTGAAGCGCTGGCGTGTCAGCCCATTCACTGGCGCCGGGCGCTCCGTCAGGTGATCAGACGATTGGGTGATAGCCAGAGCTCCTGATCTCTGCGAGATTGCAGGTTTGCTCATAGCTTCCCCCAGAAGAACAGATAATGAGGAGCTGCGGATAATGCGATACTCAAGCTTGCGAGCTTTCCCCTTGGCGCTGTGGTTATTGCTGACATTGCCCTTCTTTTCTGGCCTGGTTCAGGCGACAACAGTCACGGAAGTGCACTTCGCAGAAGTCGTTGCCAAGGCCCAACTGGTTTTTGAGGGACGTGTCACGGACGTGCAGGCCCAGCAAACCGGCCCCAGAATGATCAAAACCCTGGTGACATTCGAGGTGATTGATGTCATTAAAGGCAACGTTGATGAAACCACCATCACCCTACACTACACCGGGGGCCGGGTAGGCCAAAGGCAATTGATGATTGCTGACATGCAGATTCCTGTGGTGGGCGAAACCGGTGTGTATTTTGTTTCCAGCCTGCAAAACAATCTGGTGCATCCGCTGGTCGGTTGGTCACAGGGGCATTTTCTGGTTGATGAGCAGCATCAGAGCGGCAACGTACCCTCTGACCGACGCATCATGACGGCCAGTGGGCGGCCGGTGAGTAGCCTGTCAACTGCCCGACCTGATGTCGACAATACTGCGCCATTGCCCTTGCTTGCACCTGGCGCTGCAGCAAGAGGAGTGCAGGTTCTGGGCGCCGGTCAGCCAGAAAAGGCCCTGACAGTAGAAGCTTTCAAATCCGGCGTTCGTCGGATGCTGCGCGAACAGGAGGGGCCGTAATGAGAGTGTTGCAACCGTTCGTTAATGTCATGCCCTCTGTATTAGCCAGTCTGCGCGCTGTTGTGGTTGCTGGGGTGGCGCTACTTGCTCCGATGACTGTTCAGGCATATGAGCTGGGTGACTTCGGGCAGAAATGGCCGGGTGCCAGAACCACATTCTATATTGGAATGACAGGGACATCGGGCAGCGGTATTCCCTGGTCGCAGGCGTTTCGTGAAGCGGCTGAAGAATGGAATGCATCAACGCGGTTCACCTTTGACCTGAGTCCGGAGTACCGTGACCCTTGCGTGGGTTATGACGGCACCGAATCGCCTGATTTTGCCAATGCAGTGGATTTCCGCTCCCAGGTTTGTGGTCAGGATTTTGCTGAGGGCACCTTGGCTGTCACGGCTTTTTTTACGGAATTCAATACCCTGGGTGGCCTGGAACTGGTTGAGACGGATATCATCTTCAACCAGGGTCGTTTGTTTGATGTTTACGATGGTCCGCTGAGAAGAGCACCTTCCGGTGCTTTTGAGTTTGATTTCCGGCGGGTGGCGCTGCATGAGCTGGGTCATGCGCTGGGTTTGCAGCATGAAGATGATGGTCAGCCATCCATCATGACCAGCCGAATCGGTAACCTCGACTCCTTGCAGGAAGATGATATCGCCGCCGTCGAGTTTCTCTACGGTGGTATTGAGCGTTGTATGGCCAAGCCGGCCGGTTTCGGCTGGCATAACGACGCCCTTGATGACAGTGACTGTCAGATACTGGAGCTGATGGCAGGTGGCAGTGATGACAGCGCGGTAGATGTCTGGGTGCTGGATGTGCCATCCACGCTCGACGTCACCCTGGATACGATCACTTCAGGAGGGCTGGACAGTGTGCTGCTGGTCATGGATGAGGGGCTGGGCATCATATCTCAGGATGAAGACAGTGCTGGCGATTGTCGCCCCCGTATAAACCAGCAATTGGATGCAGGCCGCTACTATGTGCTGGTGAATACCTTTAGCAGCGATACCCTGCTGAATTGTGGCAGCGCTAAAGAAGGCCCTTACCGGCTCAGTATCCGCTACGAACACGATGATTTAATCCCCTTGCTGGGCCATGTCAGTTTTCAGGGTAATAATGCCGGTCAGGCCGCCTTTTATGGTGGCGTAACAGCGGATGGCGGGCAGACTTACCTCAACAGCGTCAGGCCGGACCAGGTGATTGATGTGCGTGCTAAAATCGATATCGATCCGAAACACCAGGGGCAACCCGGTTTTGTAGCAGCCGCTGTGTTGTTGCCTGATGGAGAGATCCTGGTGAAAAACCCGGCGGGTGACATGGTTCCTTATCAGCCAGATGCTGGCGTGCCAATCTACCAGCGGCGTACCTTGAGCGCCGAGGAATCAATCAATGTGCTGGATCAGCTGCGGCCCTCCGATATCGGCATTACGTCAATCGAAGCAGATTTTCTGGTCGGCTATGGTGTCGACAGTCAGCCAGGTGAGCTGCATTTTCACCAGCAGCCCATTAACCTGATTGTTGAGTAAGGTCAGGGTCTTCCAGGCGCTCACTGATATCAACCAGGTCTTCCGCATCGAGGGTGCCGGCATCGCGCTGCAGTTGCAGGCTCAGGCGCAAATAATCGTAGCGCACCTGCTGAAGATCGCGCTCGGCAATGAACTCATCGCGCACTGCATCCAGAACATCCACGCTGGTGACCGTGCCCAGCTCGAACCCACGCTGACGGGCCTGGGTGGAAATGCGTCGCGATTCCAGTAGTGATTCTGCTGCCACCACTTGTCGTTCCGCCGCCTGCAGACGCAGATAAGCGTTGCGGGTCTGATCTTCTACATCCAGGTTGGTCTGACGAAGTTCATGCTGGGCAATGCTGTGTTGACTGACTGCTTCTTTGACAGCAGCTCTGTTGCTGCCACCGGCAAAAAGCGGAACAGATACGTTCAGGCCGACATACCCGGTATCTGTGCGGTCGATACCGGTGTTATCAAAGCCCAGGTCTGAGCGTTGCTGCTGCAAAACAAGGCTGACCTGGGGCATGTAACGGCCCCGTTGTTCCGAGATGCGGTCATCGGCCATGTTGACGGCAAGGCGCCGGGACTGAATGACATGGTTGTTCTCGTGCGCCCGCTGAATCCACTCTTCCAGCGTGCCATCGATCGGCGGCAGTTCTGCCTCATCACCCAAAGTATAGAGATCGCCCAGTGCCAGGCCTGAGGCGGCTCGTAATGCCTCTTTGGCCAGCGTCAGCTCACTTTGCAGCAGCACCTGCTCTGCCTCAACGGCAGATTTGCGGGCCTGAGCTTCGTACAAATCGGTAATCTGTACCAGTTGCATGTCATGCATGCGCTCAATTTGTTGTAGCTGAGTACTGACCGCATCCAGCTCAGACTGACTGGAGTTCAGTGCGTCCTGAGCCTGTAAAACATCCAGGTAGAGAATGGACACTTCAGCCAGCAATGCGGCCAGTTCCGCATAATATTCGGCTTCGTACTGATTTTCCTGGTGGTACGCCTGACTGCGGCGTTTAAATGTGCCCCAGTCAAAAAGGATTTGCTGGATTTGCAGAGACATGCGCTGGCCATGGTACTCATTAGTGCCAATCGCTTGTTGTTGCCGGTTGCCCGAGATGGAAGCGTTGGCATTGACCTGTGGCAATAGTTGGCCATTAACCGCTTCGCGTTGAGCCTCGCCAATGTTCATGCGCTCAGCGGCAATTTGCAGACGAGGGCTGTAATCCAGGGAGGCAAGGAAAAAGTCCTCAAGCGTGCGGCCAATGCCATCATGACGCTCGGCCAGAGAGCCACTGGTCACCGCATTGGATGCCGCGTTTCCAGTGGCAGGAGTCTCACCTGTTTCCGGCTGGGCAAAAGCGGTGCCCGTACTTAAGTGTGCTACCAGCAAGGCCAGCGTCAGTCGCGATTTGCAATTCATAAGCAATCAGTCTTCTCTAAAGCTTCGTGCCAGGGCGTTGGAGATAGGTTTCATCAGGTACTGCAAGAAAGTGCGGGAACCTGTGGCAATAAACACTTCGGCCGGCATGCCGGGGATCAGTGTCAGGTTGCCCAACTCTTCCATACCTTCGGGTGTTACTTCAACGCGAGCGGTGTAATAGGACGCCCCGCTATTTTCGTCGACAAAACTGTCAGCAGATATATGAATCACACGACCAAAGATGGCTGGCACTGAATTATTAAAGCTGGAAAAGCGAATGGTAGCTTCCTGATCCACAGCAACCCGGTCAATGTCTATGGGTTGGACACGGGCCTCCACCACAAGTTCATCAGACTGGGGGACGACCTCTGCCAATGGTGTTCCGGGGGAAATAACGGCGCCGACCGTATGAACCTGCATACCGTTAACAACACCCGTGACAGGAGATTTGACGGTAGTGCGGGTCAGGACATCACGTAACGCGGTCATGCGTTCACGGACATCTTTCAGGTTCGTTTGTGTTTCAGCCAATTGGCTGGCGACATCGTTCTGGAATTCGCGTTGCTGCTGCAGGATCTCCAGGCGTGTTTCACCGACCTGAATTTCAGTAGAGGAGATATTGGCCGTCATTTCGGCCGCCTCGCCACGCAGGCGTGAGGCATTACGCTCCAGTTCGCGCAGACGGGTCTTATCCGAAAAGCCTTCTTCTAACAGGGAGCGAACTTCGCCCAGTTCTTCCGAATAGGACGCGGCCAGCTCTTCGCGGCTTTCCTGCTGGGCGCGCATGCCCTCAAGGCGCGATCGCAGTTGTCCGATGCGCTGCTCCAGCACTTCCACACTGCCCTCGAGAGAAGCCTTGCGGGTGCGGAAAAGCTGCAGCTGGCCATTCATTTCCATTTGCGCGTTCAGATCACCGTTGGTCAGTTCCTCAGGGAACTCAATGGATTCCAGTCCGTCCCGCTCAGCGATCAGCCTGGCTTCCAGTGCGCGCAGGGCGGTGTACTGGCCACTGGCAATTTCGAGCTGTGCCAGGGGCTGTGTATCGTCAAGAATCAGTAAGGGATCCCCTGCTGCAACACGGTCACCATTCTGGGCTACAATTTCGTTAACAATGCCGCCCTCAAGGTGCTGAACGACCTGTTTGTTAGAGCGCACGATGACTGTGCCCGGTGCATGGGCGGCCCCTTCAATCGGTGCCAGCACAGACCAGAGCCCAAAAACACCGAACACTAGAGCGAAGATCAACAGGCCAACGCGCTTGGGCATTTCCATGCTGGTTTCAACTTGCACGGCGGCCGTTGAATCCGGCTCAATCGTCTGGAGCTTTTTGCCTTCGTTGTCTGCAGGCAGGTTTTGTTTGGGTGTTATATCGTTCATATCAATTGCCACTTAGTTTGCTGCACGCTGGGCGCCGGATGGCGCCATCAGGCTGGCCAGAATCTGGTCCTTGGGTCCGAAGCTGACCGGGGCGCCCTCTTTCATGACCAGTAATTTATCCATGCTGTGGAGGATCATGGTGCGGTGTGAGATCACAATAACAGTACAGCCTTCCTGCTTAATCCGTTGCATGGCGGAGACAAGTTCACGCTCGCCCTGATCGTCCAGGTTGGAGTTGGGCTCATCCAGCACTAACAGTCGGGGGTTGTTATATACGGCGCGAGCCAGACCAATGCGTTGGCGCTGGCCGCCAGAGAGGATGCCGCCGCTGCCACCGATAATGGTGTCGTAACCATTGGGCAGGTGCAGAATCAGTTCGTGAACGCCAGCCAGTTTGGCAGCGGTGACAATCTTGTCAGGATCAATGTCGCCGAAACGGCAGATATTTTCCGAGATACTGCCGCTAAAAAGCTCGATGTCCTGTGGCAGGTAGCCAATGTAGGGGCCTAGCTCTTCCCGATTCCAGGCACTGACATCAGCACTATCCAGGCGAACCTTGCCAGCGGCGCTGGGCCAGATGCCGAGAATCGCGCGCGCCAGTGAAGATTTACCTGATGCACTCGGGCCAACGATACCCAATGCTTCACCGGAAGCCAGGTCCAGGCTCACACCTCTAACCACTGGCGTTCTGGAGCCTGGTGGAACAACTGTCACCTGCTCCAGGCTGACCTGGCCGGTTGGTGCCGGCAGGCTCATGGATTCGGGGGCTGGGGGAACATTGTTGAGCAACTCGCCCAGGCGCTCGTATTGGGCGCGGGCGACCGAGAAGCCTTTCCAGGTACCAACCAGCAGGTCAATTGGCGCTAACGCCCGGCCCAGCAACAGGGAACCGGCGATCATCATGCCGGGTGAGATTTCCTGGCGTAATGCCAGAAAGGCACCCAGCCCCAGAATCAGTGACTGAACAACCAGGCGGAATGTTTTCGATGCGCTGGTCAGTGCACCTGCCCAGCGGCTGGCATCGGTTTGCATGACCAGCACTTCGTCGGACTGCACTTCCTGGCGCTGGCGAATATTCTCCGACATCCCCATCGCGGCGATCACTTCAGCATTACGTAAGCTGCCACTGACCTGTGCATTCAGGCGGCTGGATTGGGTATTGGCATCTTTCAGTTTGCGGGTGGTCACTTTCTCGTTAGTGATCGCCAGGGCAACCATGACGATACCCGCCAGAATGGCGACGATGCCAAACCAGGGGTGAAACAGGAACATGATGCCGACGTAAATCGGGAACCAGGGCGCATCGAAAAAAGCAAACAAGCCGTTGCCAGTCAGAAACTGTCGTAATGCCGAGAGGTCGGACAGTGGCTGAGAACTGCCCGTGCCACCGCTAAGCAGTGCATGTTTGAACGTGGCATTGAAGACGCGTTTACGCAGATCTTTGTCGATCCGGTTGCTGGCGCTGATCAGGATCATCGAACGAACCCACTCAAAACCACCCATGGCGAGCATCATGGCAACCATCAGTAATGTCAGCATGGTCAACGTTGACAGGCTGCCCGAGGAGACGACGCGGTCATAGACCTGCAGCATGTAAATGATAGGTGTCAGCATCAGGATGTTGACAGCGGCGCTGAACAAGCCGGCATAAATAAAGTAACGTTTAATGCCTTGGAATGTTTCGGCCAATTCCGGGTAACGGGCTGTATTTTTGCTGTTATTCATGAAAACGACTTACGTGGTTGAATTTGAGTGACGCCGCCGTATTTACGGGCAGTGACGCATGTATGTTAAAGCAGTATGTGGGGCTGGACCTTTGTTATTCAAGCCTGATGCCGCAAAACAGGCCAGATCCTGTCAGATCTGTCGCGCGGCGATTATAATCAGCACCCTGACGATTGGCCATGAGCGCGGTTCTTAAAGCTCCTCCTTTCCTTCAGCCAGTCGCTGCAGGCAGGCTGCATCCAGGATAATTAATTTGCCGGGCCCATCCCGTTTAACAATCTGTCGGGTTTGCAGTACCTGGAATACCCGGCTGACACTTTCCCGGCTCAGACTCAGCATGATGGCGATTTCCATATGCGTAGGCGGGTTGACTATCGCGACCTCTCCACTGCTGGACTCTTTTGGGCCGGAATCGGTGTCGCCGGCCAGCAAAAACCATAGCTGACAGCAGACACGCTGGCTGATATTGGGTAGTCCCAGCAAGGATCGTTGCCGGGTCATCTGCCTGACTCGTGAGGCCAGTCGTTTGCCCAGTGCCTGCAGTAAGACCGGGTGCTCAAACGTGACCTCTCTTAATACTGACAGCGGGATAAATACCACCATTGCTGCCGTCAGCGCGATTACGTGCTCCGGTTGCGGGCCATCGTCAAACATGCCAAGTTCGCCGCAAAAGTCGCCCGGTTCGACAAAATATAGCCCAACTTCCCTGCCATCAATGGTAAAATCGACACCTTGAAGCCTGCCTTCAAATAAAAAGCAGATGGCATCTTCCTGCTCTCCCGCGCTTAGCACAACGCCGCGACGGGCAAAGCGTTTGACTGCAGCCTGTTGCGCCAGTTGCGATAGCGTTTGCGCAGGTAAAGGCTTCAGGCTGGGAAAAGCGCTCAATAATTCTGGTGTAACCAGCATGAAATTATCCCGGGGTTGCTTGCGCTGGTTCTAGTGGTTCCGTCCAGTCAGCGCTACCGGGGCATTATAGTAACCCCGCATCGAATAGCAAACGTGTGACCCCAATCACTTATTCCTGATCCAGGTTACGGTACGCTATATGGCAAGCTTGAATGAGGTCTGTCCTCCATGAAAATCAAACAACTGAATTTAGCCTTGGTACTGGCCGCGTCTACCCTGGGTACTGTCGCTGCAATGACTGTCACACCTGCGTTGGCGGAGTCAGCTCAGCCAATGCCTGCAGTCGGCGAAGTCAGCCTGGTACTGGGTGAAGCGGTAGTTATCCATGCTGACGGCAGCCAGTCCCCGGTCAGTCAGGGTATGAGCATCAAGGCATCTGACAATGTGCAGACGGCCAGTAATGGCCACGTCCATATTCATTTTGTTGATGATGCGCTTGTCAGTATCCGCCCGGACAGCCGTTTGCGAATCACGCAATACGATTACGATGCGTCGCAGCCAGAAGCTTCAACCATTCGTCTGAATCTCGATGAGGGCATCACCCGCGCCATTTCCGGTAACGGGGCACGTTCTGCCAAAGAGCGCTTTCGCCTGAATACACCGATTGCAGCGATTGGTGTGCGAGGCACTGATTTCGTGGTTAGTGCCCGTGATGAAGATTTACGTGCCCGCGTTAATGAAGGTGCCATTATTGTTGCGCCTTTCTCGGCCGATTGCAGTGCTGATGCGCTGGGCCCCTGTGCCGTCAACGGAGTTGAATTATCCGAGAGCAACTTGCAGATGGTAGCGATGAGCGGCCGAACAAGCTCGCCACAACTGCTGCCAGCGACGGTCGAACGTGACCCGGAGATGATTGAGGATGAAGCCAGCGTGATGGTGGCGGATGCCGATACGGGTGCGGAAGAAAAAGCAGCGGGTGTTGATGTCTATCTGGAGAATGTGACTGCTCAGCGTGTTCAGGATGAAGCGGACAACATTACTAGCAGCGTTACACCTGAGCCACCGCCAACAATTGCAGAAGTCGACTACACGCCTGATATTGCTTTTTCGGCTAAAGACACTTCAGATAGTAATTTGGCCTGGGGCCGCTGGGGCGTCGCTAATGGTGACCTTGAACGTTTGACTGTTACTGTGGCCGATGCTCGCGCGGGTCGCGATGTGGGTATTGGCGATACAATGTATATGCTGTTCCGTGATGCCGATGGGCGCGAGCGTGTTGACGCTGGCCTGGGACAGATTGATTTTACCCTGAGCAGTGCGCAGGCGTTTTATCATGGCGAAGCTGGCGTGTCTGCCATGGCGGTTCGTGACGGCGCGCTGTCCGTGGATTTCAACGGCCGTTCATTCAGCACGTCACTGGACCTGGATCATGATGTGACGGGTGAAATTCGCTTCACAGCCACGGGTAATGTTGATGAACAGGGCTTTTTCCGCGCCAATTCACAAACTGAAAAAATGTCCGGCGCTGTCAGCATCGACGGAAGTGAGGCTGGTTACATGTTTGAACAACAACTGGAAGCCGGTGGCATCCAGGGCCTGACACTCTGGGGTCAGTAGGTATCATGACGAACTTTCAGCAATTCATCAGCCGGGTTAACCCTCTGCGTTTGGTTTTAGGCCTGACGCCTTCGGCCGCGCGTGGTATCACGCTGGCGGTTGCGGCTGTGCTGACATGGCTGATTGTCTCCCTGTTTTCTTCAAGCCTGGTGACGCTAGAAGAGCGCCTGGGTGCTCAGGGCTGGGTGATGTCAGCCGATCAGACGCCTGAAGAGCGTGTCACCATCGTTGCAATTGATGAGCGCAGTCTGGCAGAAGTCGGTCCCTGGCCGTGGTCGCGTGACGACATGGCGCGACTGGTCGATGCATTGAATCAGGCGGGTGCTCGTCTGCAGATTCACGATATCACTTACCCTGAGCCCAGAGCCGGTGATGCGGCGTTGATCGCGGCGTTGAATAATGCGCCTGGCGCGGTTCTTGGTCAGGTGCCTGTATTGTCAGGTAATGGTACCGGTTATGTTGCAGGTCATGGCGTTAGCGCTGCAGGCACTGGCGGCTCGCTGAGCCAGGACGTTCGCACCGGACAAATGACCCACCCGGTTGCTGGTGGCGTATCCTGTGCAGCGGACAACACTTCAGGCAGTTATGTGGCTAACCATGCGGGGTTGGCAGGATTCGCTGCCGGCCATATCACGCCTCGTGTTGATGCGGACGGTGCCGTGCGACGTGTGCCTGCCGTGGTTTGTGTCGATGGGCAGGCTTATCCCACCCTGGCAATTGCTTCGTTACTGACGGCGACCCAGGCAGATAACTGGCAGGCCAGTATTCAGTCAGGCGAAGGCTGGCTGGCACCCGAGCAGGAAATGCACCTGGCGTCTTATCCGGGGCTGTCAATTCCACTGGACAGTAACGGCGATCTGAGAATTTCTTACCAGGCAGCCCCGGAAAGCTTCCGTGCAGTTTCTGCCATTGATGTGATCAATGGCGATATTCCTGATGGCATGCTGAGCAATGGCTGGGCGTTGGTCGGTGCGACAGCGTTTGGCATGGGTGACATTGTCCCGACACCTTACAACGGCTCCGTTCCCGGTGTTGAGCTACAAGCCCGTCTGATCAGCAGTCTGCTGGACGCCAACATGCCTTATACTCCAGCTGGCGCCACCATCCTGTTAATAATGTTTAGCCTGGTTGCTGCCGTGCTGTTGTTTGCCCTGGCCGCTTCGCGACGCGAATCCCTGACTGCCTACGGTTTGCCAGTCGCCGCAATACTATTGCCAGTGGCCGCCTTGCTGGTGCATTGGCAACTGCTGAGCTACAGCAGCATCTGGCTGGGCTGGATGTCGCCAGCCATTTTCACCCTGCTGGCAGCTACCTTGCTGTTGTTACTGGAACAAGGTCGCATCCGTGCAGAGCGCACACGCGTCTTTGGTAACCTGACCAGTTACCTGCCCAGCAATGTGGCCCGGGACATTGCTTTCAGCCTGCCGAGTTCGGCAATCAACGCACAGCGTTGTGATGTGACCTTGCTGAGTGCCGACTTGCGTAATTTTTCAGCTTTCGGTGAGGCGCGTCCACCGGAAGAGTCAGCGGCATTACTGCATTATTTCTTTACCCGGGCGGCAGAGATCATTGCCAGGCATGGTGGCCATATCCACGAATTCAAAGGCGATGGTCTGCTGGCAGTCTGGGAAGGGCAATCCAGTGCTGCCGCCAATGCGGCGTTCCACGCTGCCCAGGAAATGCAGGACAACATTCATAAAGAAATGCCACAGCAACCACCTGCAGGTCTTGAGCCGCTGGCACTGGGTATTGGTATTGAGCAAGGGCCGGCATTGCGCGGCTCCATCGGTCCTGCGCATCGCCGAACGCATACCTTGTTGGGCGACAGTGTCACTATTACCATGCGAATTCAGGAAATGACGGCAGAACTGGCCCAACCAATTCTGCTTGGTGAATGCATTGCTCGTCAGCTTTCCGGTCATCAGCTGGAATCCCAGGGTAGCTATTTGCTCAATGGCCTGCGTATCCCGCATGTGCTTTTTGCCCCGGCAACCGATAGTGCCGCGCTGCGACGGGCCCGTCAGGACCAGTTGAACCTGAAAGTCGTTTCCGGCGGCCGATAAACATCAAAGAAATGCAAGTTAGCCACGAGTCTTATTGCCTCAACGCAGGTGATTCAAGATAATGGCCGGATGTTTAAATTTCCCTGCCAATTCATTCAGCTTTTGTCCTCGGTATTCCGGAGCCGACAGACAACCACCTTGGCAGGTTTGCCTCTTCTTGCTTCGCTGACCTGTGCCGTCTCGCTGCTTCCGCATTCAGCACTGGCACAGCCACAAGAGCAACCCGGCTTGCCTTCTCAGGCACCGTTTCAGGCGCCATTGGCAGCAGAATCAAGTCAGGCCTGCCCTGACCTGACTCACTGGATCCGTCAGACAACATCCGTTAACTGGACAGTTGAAGATTGGGCAGCACTTGAGCCGCAACTGCGTTCTTTGCAAAGCCGATGTTTGCGCAACGTTGAATACTATGCCTTGCTGGGTGCAGCACAGCTCAATAGTGGCCGTCTGGTGTTAGCGCTGGAGTCGCTGGAGCGTGCATTACTGCTGGATCCACAGCATGGCGGCGCACAAATTGATTATGCCCAGGCGCTGTTTCGGCGCGGGGAGCTCTTTTCCGCCTTGTCGATGAACCAGCGGATCATAGACAGAGAGGATTTGCCGACAACACTCAGGCCGATGCTGACAGAGCGTCAGCGGCAATGGCGTTCCCTGACCAAACAGCGCACGCTGCGGGCCGAAGTCCAGGCAGGCTATGACAATAACCTCAATGGTGCGCCAACACCCAGCGAAATTACCTTGACGCTGTCCGGCGAGGATGTGTTGCTGGTATTGGATGAAAGCTATCAGGCCATTTCTGGGCCTTATATGAATGCTAGGTTAAGCAGTGCCTACCGGGAAATGGCACCCAGCAGCCAGCAAAACTGGATGTTTGATGTGCGTGGCCGGATTAGTGAAGACGAAGCATCAGACCTGGTGCAGCTGGACGGACGTTATGCCTATATCCGGCCCTCCCGGGAGCGAAGCTGGCAGGTTAGCGGCGGGCTCAGTCACTTGATGTTCGGTGGCAAGCCCTTGTATACGGCAGCGGAAGCCAGTGCACAGATCGCCAGTCAACGGGTACTGTCTTCCTGTACACCGTTTGCTGGAGTCGCTTCCCAGTATCAGCTGTTTCACAATCTAAACACTTTCAACGCCATTGAAAGCAAAATCACTGTGGGTGTGAACTGTCAAAGTGCAAGTGGTCTTAATGCACAGAGAAATGGCGGATTATTAGGTGGCGGGCAACCTCAGTCGAGTGAACCTTCAGACCGTCAATGGTGGCAGCGCATGCAATGGACACCGACAGTGAACATCCTGCACAGCGAACCTATCAAGAACAACCGACCCGGGAACCGGCGCACAGGCTGGCAAATTAGCCTGGACTGGCGGCTGCCGATCTGGTCAGGGACATTGAATGCACAATTCAGCCATACCGAAATGGATGACAGTGATGGCTACAACCCTTCGCTGGCAAACAATGCTGAGCGGGAAATTGATCGCAGTTATGCGTTGATTCAGTACCGATTACCAGTGACCTCGCAAACCACATTGCAGTGGAATGCTTTCTGGCAACGCCAGCACAGCAACCTGGATTTGTTCAAAAGTCGCGACCGCACACTGGAGTTTGGCGTGCAATATCGATTTTAGACGTGACCTGGATAACAATACCTGAATAAAAATAGCTGCTTAGCGCGGAAAGTTAAGAAAAAATCACTCATTGGGCGTTGCCTTCAATGTAGACACAAGGTAATATCCCTGCGCAAGTCCTCTTATATAAGGAAGAACTCTATATAAGTGTGATCTGCCAGGGTGCATGAATTAGCGTAAATACTAGTAAAACGCTGATAATTGCTGGAATGCGCAAGTCGATTTTCAGCTGTGTGACGACAGTCACAAGCATTTTATATTGACTTGAGTATCCTTGGCATAACCGAATTGGGGTCATCTGCTGATGTCGGCGTGTCGCAATCGGATAAAACAATCTGGAATTAAAACCAAAGGAGTTACAAATGGCGATTTCAATCGAAGCTCGTGAAGATCTCGTCACCCTGGTAGTAGGTATGTTTGATGCCGCCCCGGGTGCAGCAGTACTGACTGATTTAACAGTAGCCTATGAAGCTGGCATCGCTGGCGGCGCTAGCTCAGCTGACGTGATGGCCAACATCGCAACAAGCCTGGCTTCTTCTGATTTTTACAAATCAATTTACCCAGAGTTCCTGACTAACTCTGAGTTCGTTACTAAACTGGTTGGCAACCTGGCTGGCGACACGCTGGACGGAACAACTAAAGCCGATGCAAGCGCTCTGCTGCTGGCTCAGCTGAACGGCATGGACACGTCTACTGCTGCTTCTAAAGCTGCTGCACGTGCCGCTGTAACAATGACTGCTATCGCTGCCATCGAATCAGCTGCTGCAGACGACGAAACTTTCGGCGATCTGAAAACTCAGTTCACTAACAAAGTGGAAGTTGCTACTTTCTATTCTGTTGATCAACAGCAGAACATCTCTGATCTGGCAGACGCTCAAGACGTGATCAAGAACGTTGATGAGACTGATGCAAGTGTTGATACTGCAAAATCGGATATTACTGGTGAAACTAACTCAGGTGAGACCTATTCACTGACTGGTGGTGTTGACTCATTAACTGGTACTAACTTCAATGACACCTTTACTGCATTGTCAGTACAAGGCAGCACTAGCACTGCTACTACAACTTTCAGCAGCTTTGACGCTATTGATGGTGGTGACGGTGAAGATACATTGAACATCTACACCACTGGTGCAGACAACAAATCATTCCCAGCTAATGCAACGGTTAAAAACGTTGAAATCATCAATGTTCATAACAATGCAGCAGCTGCCGCCCTCGCTGACGCATCCAAGTTCACTGGTGTTGAACAGCTGTGGCAGATCGGCAACAACGCTGCGAACGTCACTAACCTGACAGCAGCAACTACTGCTGGTTTCAAAAACTCAGCTGCAGGTACTGCGTTCAGCGTAACGCCTACTACTTCAGCTGCTACTGCAACCGTAGCCTTTGACGGCGCAAGCAACGTTGGTGACACTAGTTCACTGACAGTTGGTGCAGCTGGCGGTGCAAGCACGGCTCTGGCTGAAGTTAGCATCTCTGGTACTTTGGCAACTGGCTCAGCTGACCTGGATACTACTATCAACACAGGTTCCAAGCAGACTACACTGACACTGAACGCTGGCACAGATGTTGACCTGACTATCGGTACTGCAGCAACTGTTAACTTGGACGCTTCAGGAAGCACTGCCAGCATCGAGTACACTGGTGGTAACAGCACTCGCAGCATCAAGTCTGGTTCAGGCGCTGACGTTATCGGTACAACTACTGCGACTTCAGCTACTGTTGCTTCTACTGTTGAAACTGGCGCTGGCAAAGACAGCATCACTATCAACAACACTGGTTCAGGTACAACTACTGTAGAAGCTGGTGAAGGTAACGACACTGTTACTGTTACTGCTGTAGGTTCTGGTAAGACAACCATCAATGCAGGTGCTGGTGATGACACTGTATCTGTTGCTGGTGGTGTTGATTCCATCAAGACAACTGATGCTTACGACGGTGGCGAAGGTACTGACGTACTGAGCGTTGCTGGTAAAACGTTCGACGCAGAAGACTACATCATCCTGACTGACGTTGTGACTGGTTTTGAGTCGCTGAAAGTGACTGGCGGTACTGCTGCTGTCGTCAATGCGTCCAAGCTGACTGGTTACACTACGTTTGATGTTGCAACGACTACATCTTCTACACTGACAAAAGTTGCTGCAAGCCAATCTGTAACTGTCTCTGACGGTGGTGCTACAGTTTCTGCTAGCGGTTATGTTGCTCCTTCTAAAGGCGTGAATGTTGGCACACTGGCTGGCACATTAAACGTGACTTCTACTGATTCAGGTAACACCATCACGGCTAACGCTGAAACTGTTAACCTGACTGTTGCTCCTGCAAGCAGCAACAACGACGGTAAAACAGACACGCTGACCACTACGCTGACTGGTGATGCAAAAACAGCTAACGTAACCCTGACTGCCAAAACAGATAACGCTGGTACAGCGACTGTAACAACAGACGACGTTTACGAAGCTTCTAACGTGGCTATCACAACGTCTAACGCTGCTGGCGGTATGGACGGACTGACTAGCGTTACACTGAGTGGTAACGGTACAGCCACTATCACTAACGCTGCTAGCACTGCGCTGGCAACTGTTGATGCAAGTGGTCTGGCTTCTGTTACAACTGCTGGTGCAGCATCAGCTGGTCTGACTTACGATACAGCTAACGGTTCAGTTGCTGAGACAGTCACGCTGGGCTCTGCACTGGATGACATCACTGTTGAAAACTCAACTCAACTGACCACTGACACAATTAATGGTCTGAGTCTGGTAGCACAGGCTGGTAGCACAACGAAAGTTGATACTGCCAAGTCTGACGACCTGACAGTTGAGAATGCTGGCGTAGCGATCACTACTTTCGCTAAGACAACTACTACACAGACCAGCCTGAACCTGGCTCTGGTTGATCTGGCAGCTGCAGCTGCAGATAACGTTGTCTTCCAGTTGGGTGGTGACACATACGTTTACTCTGATGTAAACACAGACAACATCCTGAACGACAGCGACATCGTTGTTAAACTGTCAGGTACTGTTGATCTGGATCTGCTGATCGATGCTCTGAACACATAAGTTCTGAGTTAAATCGAGCAATAAAAAACCCCGCGAAAGCGGGGTTTTTTTTATGCCTGAGAGAGGTGCTTAAACCTAAATCAGCAATGGCAACACATGAAGTTATTGGTGCCTATAAATTATCAAAATTCAGACTGTCATCATTACTGGCACCCAGTTTCAAGTCAGTGATGCCTGCTGCGTTTTCTGAACCTGCCATTTCAGCTTTCATTCGTTTCAGGTATGAGAGATGGTTCATGGAAATCATTTGGCAATAAGCTAAAGCAAGCCCCCCCTTATCACGAAGATTGACGAGTTGATTAGCTGACAGCTCGGCTATTTTTTGTTCGTTTATTCGGTAAAAACCTTGAACGCGTACCCCTTCACCTTGTATTTCCATGGTGATATCCCAAGGGACAATCAAGCCCAGTTCATCTAATAGCTTCGCTATGGATTGTGCCTGTTTTAGCCCGTTCCAACGTTCAACAAGGCCATCGAAAACTTGTTTTATTAATGGTGATAACTCGTTTTGATCAGAAAAGAAAGGCTCGGCGCTACTGTCTTCTTTAATCTGGTTGTGTGAATTATTAAAACAGAGAATTAACTGATCCTGTTCATTTTGTACCAGTACAAAAGGATGGAAGCGATAATTGGCTGGAACATAATTGGAATGCCACTGACCGTCAGCTGAGACCAGAACGTTTTCCTGAGGTTGAAAGCCTTGAACAGACACGAGTGTGAAATCGCCTTTATCATTTCGCATAAAAGCCATTGGCAAATTGGCTGCGGCTTTTGATGCTTCACTCAAACTGAGTTCGCAGGCTGTGTCAGCGGCAGCAAACCAGAAACTGCCAATCTTGCTCCAGGTTTTACCTGTCACTGTTTCAGGTGCTATCGGTATTATGCCAGTTGGTGTCTCAGCTTGATTATTTTCATCACTCATTGCTTTATAGATTCCTGTTTTGATCATATTGCACTAAATATCAAAAGACCTTAATGCAAAAACCAGCTTATCTACAAGCTTGTTGATGTGTTCTTTGCATTAGCTGACTGGAATATAACTCTCACAGAAAAAAAAGAGATTTCTATAGAGACTGGGCGCCATAATTACTACAATCTTTGGATTGATATAGCAAAGTCACCTCGTAATGGACAGAAATAAAAGGATCTGGAGAACATCATGAAAAACTGGACATCAGGCTACATGGCCGATATTGCATATACATACGGCTATTATACTGAATTAAACCCATTACGAATCAAACTGGCATTTCTAAGCCAGGGCCTGGAATACCCGGAAGTTGGGACTGCCTGCGAATTAGGTTTTGGTCAGGGTGTCAGTACTAACCTGCACGCTGCCGCTTCGGTAGTAAGCTGGTCAGGTACGGATTTCCATCCCGGCCAGGCTGCCTGTGCCCAGGAGTTTGCAGATGTATCTGGCAGTAAAGCCAAATTATATGATGACAGTTTTGAAGAGCTTGCCGCGCGTGAAGATTTGCCTGAGTTTGACTATATCGCCATGCATGGTATCTGGAGCTGGATTTCCGACCATAATCGTTCTGTGATTGTTGATTTCATTAAGCGCAAATTAAAAGTGGGTGGGGTTCTTTACATAAGCTATAACACGCTCCCAGGCTGGGCGCCGTTTGCACCGATGCGTCATTTGATGACCAAGCATGCTGATATTATAGGTGCTGATGGTAGCGGCATTGTTTCAAATATCGGCGGTGCAATTGAATTCGCTGAAAAACTGCTGGATACCAACCCGGGTTATGCCAGGGCGAATCCGCAAATTGGTGAACGTCTGAAGTCGCTTAAAACTCAAAACCCACATTATCTGGCGCACGAGTATTTCAATAGCGACTGGCACCCCATGCATTTCACCACCATGGCTGACTGGCTGGAGTCGGCCAAGCTGACATTCGCAGGTTCAGCTCACTTTCTAGATCATGTGGATGCCTTGAACTTGACGAAAGAGCAACAGGAATTTCTTAACGAAATTCCCGACATCATGTTCCGTGAAGCGGTTAGGGATTTCATGATCAATCAGCAGTTTCGACGGGATTACTGGGTCAAGGGTGCGAGACAATTGTCGAAACTGGAGCAGGCAGAACGCATTAGAGAGTTACGTTTTATTCTTGCCGTACCAAGGGACGATGTCCCGATGAAAGTGAAAGGTTCGCTGGGTGAAGCGAATATGACAGAAAACATATACACACCTATTCTGGATGCAATGGAGAGCAACAGGATTCATACCCTGGGTGAGTTGGAACAGGCAGTAGAAGCCAGCCGGGTAACATTTGCACAATTGTTGCAGGCGATCTTGGTGCTAAGTAGTCAGGGCTCCGTGGCAATCGTGAATGAAGAGAATGTCATTAAACAATCGGTGAAACAGTCACAAAATATTAACCGCTACCTGATTAACAAAGCACGTAGCAATGGTGATATTGGCTTTCTTGCCAGTCCTGTCACTGGAGGAGGCATCTCTGTAGGTCGGTTCAATCAATTGTTCCTGCTAGGCGTCTTACAAGGCAAGAAAGAACCCGCCGAACTGGCAGAAACGGCTTGGCAAATACTAGCCATGCAAGGACAAAAAATAGTGTCCGAAGGCAAAGCGATTGAAAGCCCTGAAGATAACCTGGCTGAACTGACTCGCCAGGCTACTGTGTTTAAAGACAAAATGTTGCCTGTAATCCGAGCCTTAAAGATTTTCTGATCCAATTTCATGACAGACTGGACCCCCCTAAACCGTCAGCGCCATCAAACGATGCGCTGGCGGCCTCGTCGCGACTATCTGCATTCCTCAGGCCAATCACTGGTTCCTGTTCTGCTGAGGGAGCTGGGTCAGTTGATGTCAGCGTATACCTTGGCGTTTTCTGAGCAAGGCGGTGAATTTGCTACTGTTGCCATACTGGGGCTGGGACAGGCAGAGCATTTCTATATGGGCCCGAACGGGCAGTGGCTGGCTGATTATGTGCCGGCGACACTTCGTGCCTACCCTTTTCAGCTGCTTGGTGCAGGTGAGAACAAACATGCGTTGTGTATCGATTCAACGCAGCTCAATGAAGATGAGGCCATGCCTGCGATTTTTGCGGGTGATGGTACGATGGCAGAGCCAGTCCAGGAGATGCTGACGTTTCTGCAGCACTGTGAACAACAGCGCATAGCAACCGCACGGGCTTGTGCCGCATTGGCTAAACAGGCGTTAATCGAGCCCTGGCCAGTAACCCTGGCTAATGATGAAACTGTTGAATCTGTTGGTAAAAAAACTGTCCAAGGGTTGTATCGCATCAATGAAAGCGCATTGAATGCACTGAATGGTGATGTGTTGGCTGAGTTAAGAAAAAGTGGTGCGTTGGCATTGGCTTATGCACAACTGCTTTCCACGCCTCAGCTACAGCAATTACCCAAAAGAGCGCAATGGCAGGCGAAGCTGCAAGCGCATGCGGCACAGGTAAAAGGGGCTACCGCGCAGTCCGCTGGTGATTCCGGCCTGACAGAGTTGTTCAGCGAGTCAGATGGTTCGTTGAATTTTGATGACCTGTAGTTTATTCACGTAAGTGAGATGATGAAGTAAAAGGGCCTGTAATGAGTCGAGTGACCTATCCGATCAGCCAGCAAATCAAAATCAGCTTCAGTGCCTTTGAAGATCGGCTGATCGTGCGAGCCAATCGCATGGAGGCGGAGCCAGCAACGATACTGTTGTCACGCCGCATGACACTGTTGATTCTGCAACAATTGCTTAAACAGCTCACCGAGATGTCCGAATTGGGTAAAACCCCGCGTGAATACTGGCACGATGTTCTGCAAATGAGTCATCAGCATGCCATGCAGGCAAAACACGAGCAGGATAAGGCCCAGGCGGAAGCCGCACAAAATGGCACTAATGAAGACGGCAGCAGCCAGGAAGCATTGTCTGTCAGTGAACAGTCCATACAGGATAGCACCCTGTATCTAGCGACAGAGTTAACGGTACAGCCTCGTGACAAAGAGCTGATGCTTGCCCTGAAGGGCTTGCCTATGCCTGCTGCCATGACTGAGCGAACGACGCATGAACCCATTCTGGCTATTCCTCTGCAGAAAGAAAATGTGCACCAAATGATTGAGTTACTGATGACGCGGGCTGCGGATGCGAAATGGGATTTGCCGCTGGAATTGCCCTGGCAGGACGCAACAGATCAGCAAGGTGGCAGCAGTGTTGGCGCTAGACTGGACAACTGAGTTATAATCGGTGGCTGAATTGTGTCTGCAGCGTTAATGCAACGACAATCGCGCAGCAGCAATCTCACCGAATGAGCCATATTTTTTGCAAGCTAATAGCAAGCAACACCCAAGTTAGGAGTTAACCATGTTGAAGTTGGGCCTGAAATCCCGCGCCGTCAAATTAGTGCTGATTGCCCTGGGTTTTTCCATTGCCGGTGCCGTTGTGGCACAGACGCGTGACGAAGTTATTGCCGAGCGTATTGCGCCAGTTGGTCAGGTTTGCCTGCTGGGTGAAGAATGTGCACAGGGCCAGGCTGCTGCATCAAGTGGTGGCGCAGCTGCCGGCGGTGAGTTTGACGTCACTGCAACATTTGATCAGAACTGTGCAATGTGCCATAACACTGGCATGGCGGGCGCTCCCCGTCGTGACGACACGGCCCACTGGGAAGCGCGTCTGGCCGATGCTGGCTTTGATACCATGGTAACGAACGCCATCAACGGCGTGAATGCCATGCCACCACGTGGTATGTGCACCACGTGTAGCGATGAGAACATCGCTGAGCTGGTGCGCTACTTGAGTGGTGCCGAAGAATAATACTGAATCCTGTTCATCCTGGATTCAGGCTTTGCCGGTTACGCTGTCAGTCTGTCATGTTTAAAGCTATCGCTTTAAGCACTGAAGACACTGCAGTAGTAAGCCAACGCCAATGTCGGCGATTTTAGCCAGGTCACACAAGGGTGACCAAGCAACTGGGGGTGATAGTAAGATGAAGGCAGTACAACTTGTTAAATCCGCAATCGCAATGTCTGGCCTGACACTGGCCATCGTGGCCGCTAGCAGTGCTTCTGCAGAAGCACCTCTGACATTAGCTCAGGTTTCTGATGGTTTTGATCCGGCAGCTACCTATGCCCGATCATGCGGCGCATGCCACAACAGCGGCGCAGCAGGCGCACCTCGTCTGGGTAACACAGAAGAGTGGCAGGAGCGTATTGACGAAAGAGGCCGCGATCAGCTGCTGACTAACGTCATCGAAGGTTACAACAACATCATGCCAGCAAAAGGTATGTGCTTCACCTGTACCAATGAAGAGCTGGAAGTGGTTCTGAACTACGTACTGGAAGAAAGCGGCGTTGAGTAAGCAATAGTACATAGCAAGGCCAGGAGATCATGTACCCAAGGCCAGACGACCACAGCACACCGAGCGTCGCTCGGCGGGCGAAAACTCAGCCTCGCGGCTTCAGACAATTCGCCCGCTTTTTCGAGCGACACCCGCTGTGCTTGACGTGGTCTTACTGTCTGGCCTTGGGTACATGATCTCCTGATCGTGCGGATTATGTGCCCAGCAACGACCGCAAACCAGCCAGCGCCTCCTCCCCTTTCTGCTGCTTCTGTTCTGGCGTGCTGGGATTTCTTCCTTCCCACTGGAGTTGCTCGGCAGGCAGCTCATCCAGAAAACGGCTGGGTGTGGTCGGCACAATTTCACCGTACTGTTTGCGTTTGCGTGTCAGCGTGAATATCAGCCCCTGCCTGGCGCGGGTGATACCCACGTAAGCCAGTCGGCGCTCTTCTTCAATATCGTCTGACTCAATACTGTTGCGGTGCGGCAGCAACTCTTCCTCCATGCCCATGATGAAGACCCAGGGGAACTCAAGACCTTTGGCGGCATGCAGTGTCATCAGCTGAACCTGGTCAGTGATCGCTTCCTCTTCCTGGCGTTCCAGCAAATCGCGAAGAATCAACTTGTTGATCGCTTTCTCGATAACGGAATCCGTATCATCTCCCGCTTCATTATCCTCTTCAGCCTGCTTGATGCCTCTGGCCAGTGACTCCAGCAGCAACTCGACATTGCCAACCGCGCGTTCGGCTGCTGCCGGTGTGGCAGCGTTTTGTTGCAGCCAGCCGTCGTAATCCATGTCATGCAGCATATTACGGATGACTTTAATGGGGTCGGAACGGTGGCAGCGTTGATGAATGTCTTCCAGCCAGCGTTTGAACTGCTGCAGTTTTTCGACCTTCTTGGCGCCGAGAATTTCCTGAATGCCCATTTCATCGCAAGCGGCCATCATGCTGATGCCTCGATCATTGGAGTAGCTACCCAGGCCTTCCAGAATGGCAGGTCCGATTTTGCGACGCGGTGTATTGATAATGCGCAGGAAGGCATTGTCGTCATCCGGATTCACCAGCAGGCGAAGGTAGGCCATCAGATCCTTGATTTCGCTGCGGGCAAAAAAGGAGGTGCCGCCGCTGATCTGATAGGGAATCTGGTGGCTCTGTAGTTTGATTTCCAGCAGGCGTGCCTGGTGGTTGCCGCGATAGAGCACGGCGATATCCCCGAAATCAAGCCGCTTCTGAACACGCAGGGTCAGGATTTCAGTGGCAATCCGCTCTGCCTCGGCTTCCTGGTCAGTCAGCACTAACGCACGCATCGGTTCACCCATGCCCAGCTCACTCCACAGTGATTTTTCATACACGTGAGGATTGTTGCCGATCAGCGTGTTGGCCGCGTTCAGGATGGTATTACTGGAGCGGTAATTCTGCTCCAGTTTAATGAGCTTCAATGTTGGATAATCTTCCTGCAACAACAGCATGTTTTCCGGCCGGGCACCGCGCCAGGCGTAGATAGATTGGTCGTCATCACCGACCACGGTCAGGCCGTTACGAATGCCAACCAGCAGTTTAACGAGTAAGTACTGACTGGTGTTGGTGTCCTGGTACTCATCAACCAGCATGTAATGCACGCGTCGCTGCCAGCGCTCCAGCACATCGTTATTAGTCTGGAACAGATGCACGGGCAATAGAATCAAGTCATCAAAATCGACCGCATTAAAGGCACGTAAATGTCGTTGATAGGATGCATAAACTCGCGCTGCAAAGATGGCATCCGGCTCAGTCGCCTGCGCCATGGCATCTTCTGGCATCAGCAGATCATTTTTCCATTCCGATATCTGCCACTGCAGCAAGCGAAGTTGGTCATCACTGACATCGGCTTCCTTGAGCATCAGACTTTTCAGCAGGGACTGGGCATCCTGAGCATCAAAGATGGAAAAGCCGTTTTTCAGGCCGAGGTGATGACGCTCGTGGCGGATGATAGTCAGCCCAAGATGGTGGAAAGTGGCAATGGTCAGCCCGCGGGTATTGCCCCCGCCATTGCTGCGCACCAGGCGCCCTACTCGCTCCCCCATTTCCTTGGCGGCTTTATTGGTAAAGGTCACGGCGACAATGCGATTGGCGGGAGTGCCACACTCATTAATCAGGTATGAGATTTTCTGCGTGATCACACTGGTTTTGCCGCTGCCGGCACCGGCAAGCACTAGCAAGGGGCTGCTGATGTAGCGCACCGCTTCCTTTTGTCGAACGTTTAGTTTATTCACAACTTTCCAGATACAATAGTGCGGGATGAATCAATCGGGGCTGGAAATCAGCATCATTATTATACATGATGCGCCCCCTGTATTTTTCATTCTGTGAGCCAGTTCAAGTTAAATAGTCGGATCCGGTTGAAGATTACCTCTGAGTGGTCGATAGCAAGATACGAGGTCTCCGGCTTCAGGCCAGAGGCTGGGGGAAATTTAATGGATTCCAAGGAGGGACCCGTTCAGGGCGTGACGTGGTGCGCATACTTTTAATATCCGAACAGCCATCTGATTTTGGGCTGGTCGATCGCAGTTTACAGGGTATCGCTGACATTCCGAGCGAGCTACTCAGCTGCCCGCCCGATCCTGCCGAACTGGCTGCTGTGGATCTGAGTCGCATCACACTGATGATCTGGGGTCGAATCTCCGATGTACAAATAGCTGCCCAGCTGTTGGTAACCCTGAGCCAGCAGCAGCGTAAGGTGCCGTTACTGGTGCTCAGTGACAAGGCGCAACCTGAATCCGGCAACCAACAGGATTTTGGCGTTCTCCCCCGGCAATCATTAAGCGCTGCCATGTTACGTGGTGCTCTGACCCACTATGGCACGAAACGCCGTGAAGCAACGGTGACTATCAGCCAGTCAGTGGATCCCCTCACAGGTTTAAGTAATCGGCACCATACTCGCGAGCTGTTGAGTGAATGTCTGTCCAGTCATGAATCCGAAGGCACCGTTGCGTTACTGCTGATTGATGTTGATCACTTCAAGAAAGTGAATGTTTCCTATGGCCAGGGGGCTGGTGATGCCCTGATTCAGCTAATGGCTGAGCGCATCAAAGGTGCTATTTTGCCAAACCATAAACTGGCCCGTATTGGTGGCAATGAGTTTGCCGTTATTTTCCGTCGTGATGATGGCCAGTCGGTGGCGCGTGAGGCCATGCAATGCAGTGATGAAATTATGCTCGCTATGGGGAGGCCTTTTCCATTGGCCCGTCATGCCGTTCGAATGGCTGTAAGCATGGGTCTGACTATTAAAGACCATGGTTTTGTAACGGCGGATGCCTTGTACAGCCAGGCCGACATTGCCATGCGTCGTGCCAAGCAGGATCGTGGCAATGCGCTGCAGCACTACACCAAAGACATGACGCACTCAGCTGAGAAAGAGCTGAAACTTGAAGCCGAAATTCGTCGCTCGTTGCGCAAAGAAGAATTCGTCCTGCACTTCCAGCCTCGCATCGACATGGGCAGTGGTCGCATCGTCGGTGCAGAGGCTTTGATCCGATGGCAGCATCCAACCCAGGGGCTGCTTTCACCGGCGGCGTTTATCCGGGTGGCAGAAGACAGTGGTCTGATCGTGCCTCTGGGTTACTGGATTATCGATGCCGCCTGTCGCTACCTCACGGAGCTGACAGCGCAAGGTTACGGAGAAGTCCAGATTGCAGTGAACGTCGCCTTTAAGCAGTTCCAGGACAAAAATTTTGTCCAGACGGTTGCCAATATCATTAAAAAACATGGTATCCGGCCGGGCCGTCTGGAAATTGAATTAACCGAAACGACCATGATGATCGAAGGTAATTCTGTGGATCACAGCCTTCGTGAATTGAACAATCTCGGAATTGCCATTTCACTGGATGATTTCGGTACCGGGTACTCTTCCTTTGCACACATCCAGCGACTGCCCATTTCTGCACTGAAAATTGACCGTTCTTTTGTGGGTGGCGTCAATGCCAGCTATGATGACTCCACCATTGTAAAAGCGATGATCAGTTTGGCCCACAGCCTGGAAATGCAGGTGATTGCCGAAGGTGCCGAAACAGCTGACCAGGTGGAGTTCCTGCGCGAACACCAATGTGACCAGGTACAGGGTTACTTCTTCAGCCGTCCGGTCAGCTCAGATGACCTGATGGTGCTGCTGCACCGAGAGGCCACAACCGGCCTGATTGCTGCTGACAATATCGCCTCATTTTCCACTCACTGATTCTCTGCCAGGCAGGCAGCCGGTTCCGGTATCAGCTACAACAGTATCAGTAGCTATGAAAGAATCGGGAGCGCCTCATGAGCAGCGCCACATCTCTGTCGTTGGTATACAGTCGTGCCAATCAGGGCGTTAATGCGCCGCTGGTCACAGTAGAGTGTCACCTCTCTAACGGTTTGCCAGCACTGTCTCTGGTCGGCCTGCCAGAAACCGCTGTCAAAGAAAGTCGTGAGCGGGTCAGAAGTGCCATCATCAATGCTGGTTTTGCTTTTCCGGAAAGGCGCATCACGATTAATCTGGCGCCAGCGGGTATTCCTAAAAGTGGCGGTCGCTACGATCTGGCTATTGCCCTGGGTTTGCTGGCAGCAGATGGTCAGATTGATCCCGCAGTGCTGCTGGATTACGAGATTCTGGGCGAGCTGTCATTAAGTGGTGGTATTCGATCTGTTACCGGTGTGGTGCCAGCTTTGCTGGCTGCCCGGGATCATGGGCGGCAGCTGATATTGCCGGCAGCGAACCAGGCAGAGGCACGGCTGGTTCGCGGTGCCGTCAGCTATAGTGCTGAGACCTTAGGACAGGCGCTGTCTCACTTTAAACGCACTGGCACTGGCATCTCGGCTAATACCTTTGAACGTCCCGACAAGGCTCAGCGATCACTTGCAAGTCTGACATCGGTCCGGGGTCAGGAGGCTGCAAAATGGGCATTAACTCTGGCTGCTGCAGGTGGGCACAATCTGCTTTTCTGTGGTTCGCCTGGTTCTGGAAAAACATTGCTGGCGCAATCACTGCCTGAACTGTTGCCAGATCTCAGTGAGCAGGAAACATTGTTACTAGCCTCCATTCGCTCTGTCAGTAGCAAGGTTGCACCTGATACCTTTTGGCAAAGTCCTCCTTTTCGGGCACCGCATCACAGCAGCACCGGGGTGTCACTGATCGGAGGAGGCAAACAGTTCAAACCGGGTGAGATCAGCCTGGCGCACGGTGGTGTGCTGTTTCTGGATGAGCTGCCGGAGTTTTCTCATCAGGTACTGGAGAACCTCAGGGAGCCACTGGAGTCAGGAACGGTCAGTATCAGCCGCGCTGATTATCGCGTGCAGTTTCCGGCTGCTTTTCAGCTTGTGGCGGCCATGAACCCCTGTCCTTGCGGGTATTACAAAGACGAGAATCGAGCCTGTTGCTGCCCGCCCGATCGGGTAAGGCGCTATCAGGCCTGTGTTTCAGGTCCATTGCTGGACAGAATTGATTTGCATGTCCGGGTCCAGCGGCCGGCCCTTGAGGCGTTGTTTCCTGGTGATAACAATACCGGTTTTACTGAGCCGGACTGGCAGCGGGTCAAACAACACGTGGCGCAGTGCCGGGCGCGGCAGATGAGCCGTAACCAATGTTTGAATGCCCGGATGTCGGTGCAGCAGGTGCATCGCTATTGTGTGCTGAGTAAACCCCAGCAGCAGTTAATCAAGGAGATTGCCGGCAAGTGGCAGTTGACAGCGCGAGGTTGTCACCGGCTGCTGAAAATAGCCAGAACGCTGGCGGACTGGTCAGGGATGGAAAATATCGCTGACGAGCATCTGATAGAAGCCAGCCAGTATCGTCAAAACCTGGCGGTCACTGAGGGGGTAACTGATCCTCCAGTTGTTTGAGGACTATCTCCAGTTCTGAAATCCGCTGCTCGGCTTTTTCCAGTGCACGTTGCTGGGCATCAAATTCTTCCCTGCTGACCAAATCCATCGATTGCAGTGCGCGCTGGGCGGCCATCTTGGCCGACTGCCTGGCCTCCTCTCCCATTGCCTGGGCTCGGGGCAGTGCCTGATTTATTTGCTCGACTAAATCATCAAGAAGGGACGGTTTCATGCTTTGCTCTCAGAAGGCTTCAAATTAAACACAATTCTATTCTCACACAGCCCACAGGAATGATAAATACAATAACTGTGTTCAAAAATGGTGCGCACAGGTTTTTGCTGTGCACGCAATTGGTGCACGTGAGCTGTCTGACAAGAATGTGCTGCCTTATTTCTGTGCGTCTATATGGTTATGTGATTGATATAAAAGAATATTAATTATCTGGCACGGCGCATGCATAGTAGAGAGGCAGGTGTATCTGCACTGAATAGGCGGCGCAGGTATTAACAATAAAGGAGCAACTCATGAAGTTAGTAACGGCGATTATCAAGCCTTTCAAACTGGACGATGCCCGCGAAGCGTTGTCTGAGATTGGCGTGCAGGGCATTACGGTAACGGAAGTAAAAGGTTTTGGTCGGCAGAAAGGCCACACTGAACTGTACCGTGGTGCTGAATACGTGGTGGATTTCCTCCCGAAAGTGAAGATCGAAGTCGCAATCGGAGATGATCTGTTGGATCAGACACTGGATGCGATTACCAAGGCTGCCAACACGGGCAAGATCGGTGACGGCAAAATCTTTGTTTCGGATCTGGCACAGGTTATTCGAATCAGAACAGGTGAAACAGGAGAAGCCGCCGTATAACACGGTGAGACTATCCAATAGCGGAGGATATAAAGGTGGAGAACCAAATTTTTGAACTGCAATACGCCATGGACACCTTCTATTTCTTGGTGTGTGGTGCATTGGTAATGTGGATGGCGGCTGGTTTCGCCATGCTGGAAGCGGGTCTGGTCCGCTCTAAAAATACAACTGAGATTCTGACCAAGAACGTCGCGCTGTTTGCGATCTCTTGTACGATGTATCTGATTTGTGGCTACGCCATTATGTACGGCGGCAGCTACTTCCTGTCAGGCATTGCGGGCGGTGAAACGCTGGTTGCTGATGCCCTGGCCTCTAAAGCAGAAGAAGGTTTTGGTGGTGGATCGGTTTACTCCGGCGCATCTGATTTCTTCTTCCAGGTGGTATTCGTAGCAACGGCAATGTCAATTGTCTCTGGTGCGGTTGCTGAGCGTATGAAGTTGTGGGCTTTCCTGGCATTTGCTGTTGTCATGACTGGCGTTATCTACCCGATGGAAGGTGCGTGGACATGGGGCGGTGCTTCTGTGTTCGGTATGTTCACACTGGGTGACCTGGGTTTCTCTGACTTTGCGGGTTCCGGTATCGTACACATGGCTGGTGCAGCCGCTGCATTGGCAGGTGTTCTGATCCTGGGTTCACGTAAAGGTAAATATGGCCCTGACGGTTCTGTTAAAGCGATTCCAGGTGCTAACCTGCCGCTGGCTACACTGGGTACATTCATCCTGTGGATGGGCTGGTTCGGTTTCAACGGCGGTTCAGTATTGAAGCTGGCTGATGTGAGCAACGCTAACGCCGTCGCGATGGTATTTCTGAACACCAACGCTGCAGCAGCAGGCGGCTTGATTGCTGCGCTGATTACTGCACGTGCCCTGTTCGGCAAAGCCGATCTGACAATGGCACTGAACGGTGCGCTGGCTGGTCTGGTTGCGATTACAGCTGAGCCTTCTACACCTTCTGCCCTGCAAGCAACGCTGTTCGGTGCAATCGGTGGTGTGCTGGTGGTCTTCAGCATCGTCGGCCTGGATAAACTGAAAATCGACGATCCGGTCGGTGCGATCTCAGTACACGGTACTTGTGGTCTGCTGGGTCTGTTGCTGGTACCGCTGACTAACAGTGGTTCATCTTTCAGCGGCCAGTTGATCGGCGCACTGACAATCTTCGTCTGGGTCTTCGTAACAAGCGTGATCGTCTGGATAGCATTGAAAGCGATCATCGGTCTGCGAGTGACCGAAGAGGAAGAAGACAGCGGTGTGGACCTGTCGGAATGTGGCCTGGAAGCCTATCCAGAGTTCACCAAGTAAGCGCTCCGCTCCCCCTGATACTGCTGCTGCCACCCCCGGCAGCAGCGGTTGTCAAAACGATCGGTTTGCCTACTCTCTCCCAACTCAGCTTACCGATCGTGACTTCCAAACCCCGGCTTGCCGGGGTTTTTTTATGACTGCCATCCCTGGCAGTCACCCTGCGGGCTGTTGCAAGGCAACGTGAAAAATTGCTCCTGGCAATTTATTATGTCCGCCATCCCTGGCGGTCACCCTTACGGGCGGTCGCTAACGCGACGTGAAAAATCGCTCCCGGCTATTTTTTATGAAACGGAAAAAGGTCAGTGCATCCTGTTACGTATCGCAGCCAATCAGACCACGTATTGCCTGGTATTCCTGACCCGAAAAAGCAGCCGAACTGTCTGAGCCGCCAGGCGAGTTTTCGGCTGCCGGGTCAGGAGCACCAGGCAGTGGTCGGCTGCGATACGTAACAGGATGCACTGACCGTAGATTTGATCTGCTATATAACAGTTGTGCGTTGAAAAAAGTATAGGGTTGGCTTGCTGGCTCTTGCAAAACTGGATAACGGTGATCATTTTATGAGTGACAGGCAGAAGGCTCCAGAGCCTAAACGGAATTTCGGGTACAATCTAAAAATAAACCGTGAACACCTTCAGGAAGACGGGCGAAAGTTGGCTGTTAGTGCAATGACAGCCGGTTTGGTGGGGTTGATTTTACGGAGCGATCTTTTGTATCACAGGGATGCTTTAGTGCTTTCTGTATTAAGTGTGGTAGTCTGGCTTCTGGTATATATAGAGCCTGCGGGCTTGAAGGAGGATGAATAAATGGGTGAATATCAAAACACCATATCACTGATAGTAGTGGGTTTAATTATTATCAGCATTCTCTACATTGGTCTGCACACTGACCTGGTACAGGATGTCAGTGGCCGTAGGAAACGCAAAAAAAAGAGCTGATAGAATAGCTCTTAGAACCCCCAAAAGGAGCTTCGGCTCCTTTTTTATTGATCTTATCGGGTGACCAAAACACAGCAGGCACGGCACAAGGGAAGGGCATCATGTTATGTGTCACAGCCAATCAGACCAGGCAGTGGTCGGATGCGATACATAACATGATGTCCTGACCACTGACCTGTAGTCGTCGCCCCTTGACCTATGATGCCCTGACCGCACCCTGCTTTGCTTCCTTAAATCGCCGTATTTGGTAAGGTAATTCCTCCTCAGCCTGAAAATCGGAAAAAAGCAGCTTGGTTAATTCAGCATTCATGGGTAGCAAACCAAGGCGAATGCCAAAGATGCCAAATGCAGCATTTAGCGTAGCAGATGTGGCTGGGCCCCGATCATTTTCCAGGTCAGATAATGAGCGGCGAGCGATACCGGCGATTTTGGCAAATTCACTTTGGTTCAAACCCAGAATGCCCTTACGAAGTCGTCTCAGCAACTCCCCTTCGCTTATTCTGCCTGTTAAGGTTTGCAGCAACTGTTGCCTTAGAAAATCTTCACGTTCCGTCGCACTAAGTGCAGCCCTTTTCATGTTAGCAATTCCCATCGTTTGAGTTTTTCATCCAGCCTGGAAAAGCCAAAGGTTGGCATGTTAATAATGTTTGAGCTGACGCCTCTGTTTCTTAATCTTTGCCCTAATCCTGAAAGTGCACTGGCTTGTGCTTTCAAGGTATTCAGGATCTGTGCCGGATCGGCAATATCTGACAGTTCACTGCAGATATTAATCCAGTTGAAATTTCCGCCTTCTTCAAAGGGTATGCCCCACTTGGTTGTACGTGTAATCCCCTCCGGATCGGCCTTCATTGGCGCAAAGTCATAAACTGGAGCCAGATCGATATGGTGAGGCCTTTTAAGTAAAGCACTGTTTCGTCCATGGTTGTCTGAGTTGCCAAAGGCAACATTGAGTAAGTCTCTGCGTACCCACTCCGCAACAAATGTTGAACTGTCAAATTTATGATTGCATTCGTGAAGCACTTCAACCAGTTTTCTCAGCACATCAAAGTGGTTCAGAAAACTGCCTGGCTCCTGCTCCATGACTGAATAAATGGATTCAAGTCCAAACCGCTGTTCCCGGCCGGTTTCATAGCTGACATCAAAACGAGGTATCCACAAAGAGGGGTAGGTTGAACCTTCCAGTAGCCTGAGTTTGCTAACATCAACCGTTTCCACTCCCAGTGCGTCCAGCTCCAGGTAGTAGTGGTACTCTGCACGCAGGATATCGCAGTCAATCTCGCTACGGTTATTGCGTGGAAATTTAACCAGATAATGCTGATCCAGATTACAAGCATCATCCTGCCAGGTATCAATCCAAACCTCCCCTTTGCTGGATCGCCTTAAAAGCAGTTTCGGGGCTTCACCGCCTGCGCCCGTTGCACCACCGCTGGCAGCTCCCATTTCTTGCGCATATTCAAGAAAGTCAGTTTGTCGTTCACAGACATCCTCGTCATTGAAGCGGTATTGACGTAATTGTGAATCAGGAACCTTTTCAGGCAGGGCCTCTTTAATGCGGAGGTTGCCAATAGGCGCAATAGTGCCTTTTGACAGCAACTCACTATCTTGAGCAGGTCCGGATTGACCTGAGAGCCCCAGTAATTGCACCCAATGGCGTCGGGCTGCCCCGGAAGGAATAATATCGTTCAGAAAGGTGAACCAGGTGGGGCGTCGATAGGTTTCGGCAATGGCGACTGGCAAATTAATGCTGCAGGCAGGTGTATCTCGTCTATCAAGATATTCCAGGGTGTATTCGATTGAAGAGTAAGCCAGCTTTGACGTGCCATAACGTCCTCTCCCCGGGTCACTCAGGGTTAACTCGGCAATGTCCACCCAGCCACCGTCCAGCAAGGCCTGGATCGTGAGATTCATAGCACACCCCTAATAAACTATATGCATTATAGTGCTCATTAATAATTCATAAGTCAATATATGCATATTATAGCACTCACTGATGTCAGTGAGATTAATGTTGCGAGCATTATAATACCCATTATATGAGTGTCTATAAAGTGTGCATTAGACGCCAATACACAGCAGGCACGGCACAAGGGAAGGGCATCCTGTTATGTATCGCAGCCAATCAGACCACGCATTGCCTGGCGTTCCTGACCCGAAAACGCAGCCGAACTGTTTGAGCCGTCAGGTGAGTTTTCGGCTGCCGGGCCAGGAACGCCAGGCAGTGGTCGGCTGCGATACATAACATGATGTCCTGACTGCTGACTGCTGACTGCTGACTGCTGACTGCTGACTGCTGTGCTGTAGTCGTCGCCATCTGATCTATGATGCCCTGACCGCACCCAAACTAAAAATCACCCCAGACCATCTGAATAGCAGTCAACGCAACGACAGGAGCCGTTTCAGTTCTCAATACCCTGGGCCCTAAACGGATTGATTGTAAACCTGCCTGAGTGGCCGCTGCTTTCTCTGTTTCGCTGATACCCCCTTCCGGCCCAATCAGCAGAAAAGCTGCAGCAGGGCGATCGGTGTTAAAGCCAGTGAGGCCCTGGTGATCCAGCATAAACCCCTGCCCTGCAGGTACAGTATCTAACCAGGCGCCAAGCACAACAGGTGGATGTATCGTAGGGATGGTGCAACGCCCGCTTTGTTCGCAGGCGTTGATGGCGATCTTCTGCCAGTGCAGTCTGCGTTTCTCTGCGCGCTCTTCGTTGAGTTTGACTTCACTATGTTCAGTAAAAAGCGGTGTTATTGCCGTGACGCCAAGCTCCGTTGCCTTTTGCACGGCAAAGTCCATGCGCTCGCCTTTGGAAAGGCCAAGGCCGATATGGACAGGGTAAAGCGATTCCGGTTGCGCAGACGGTTTTTCGGCGAGCTGGATTTGAACACTGCGTTTGTCGACAGCAATCACTTCGCCCTGATATTCACCGTCATCACCGTTGAACAGTGCGACAACCTGGCCGACTTTGGCACGCAACACCCGGCCAAGGTAATGAGCCTGCTCGTCAGTCAGTGCGATTGTCGCAAGACTCTGTAAGTGTGTCTCAGTGTAAAGACGGGAAACTCTCAACTGAACCTCCCAGGTTTCCGTATGGTCCGCGCATAATCTTTAGTATACAACTCAGCATACATGACATGATGTCGAGCGTTTTAGCTGCGACGACTCAGGTCAAGATTCGTCCAGATCTGGCGAACCGGCTCGGTCTGATTCATGCTGTAGAAATGCAATCCAGGAGCCCCGCCCTCCAGTAATTTCTCGCACAGTGATGTCACCATATCAGCGCCAAATTGACGGATACTGTCAGTGTCATCTCCGTACGACGTCAATCGCTGACGAATCCAGCGTGGGATTTCAGCACCACAGTTATTGCTGAAGCGTTGCAGGTTGGCGTAATTGGTTATTGGCATGATGCCGGGCACGATCGGAATATCGATTCCAGCTGCCTGACAGGCATCACGAAAATAAAAATAAGCGTCGACATTAAAAAAGTACTGAGTGATTGCGCTATTTGCACCTGCTTCCACTTTCTTTTTGAAGAAATACAGATCACTTTCGTAGCTGTCAGACTGAGGATGAATCTCCGGATAACAGGCCACTTCTATATGAAAGTGGTCGCCTGTGGTTTTACGAACATGCTCAATTAACTCGTTGGCATAGTAATAACGAGATACGGCACCGGTACCCGAGGGGATATCCCCCCGGAGCGCAACCAGACGATTGATACCCTGCTCTATATAGTGTTGTAGCAACGCGTCAATCTCATGTTGAGGCGAGCCGCCAAAAGACAGGTGGGGTGCCACATCAGAGCCTTTTTCGCGAATGGCATTAACGGTCTGGCGGGTACCATCTTTGGTAGAGCCGCCAGCGCCGTAGGTGACAGAGAAAAAGTCGGGGCTCAACTCGGCCAACTCGCCATGAACTCGCATCAGTTTCTCAGCGCCAACTTCCGTACGCGGAGGAAAGAACTCAAAACTGAAGCGCGCATCCTGTTGCGCGGGTTGTCCGGATTGGTTTTTGCTGCCCTGTGTCATTTCTTCGTCTTCCTGATATTAATTGATTATCTGCCGTTATCGCTAAATCTAACGGCTTAGTATTTGTAGCTGTCTGGCTTGAACGGGCCTTCTACGTTGACGCCAATGTAGCTTGCCTGGTTCGGCGTCATTTTGGTGATAACGCCACCAAAGCCCTGCACCATTAATGCGGCCACTTCTTCGTCCAGTTTTTTCGGCAACACTTCGACGCGTAACAGTTCCTGTTGCTCTGCCTCAGCCTTGTCAGCAAAAGCCTGCTTGTACAGGTGAATCTGAGCCAGTACCTGGTTGGCAAAAGAGCCATCCATGATGCGTGACGGATGACCTGTTGCATTGCCCAGATTTACCAGGCGACCTTCAGATAACAGCAGCAGATAATCTTCCGGATTGCTGTCCGGGTTGCCACGATAGATTTTGTCGACCTGTGGTTTTACATTCTCCCAGGTCCAGTTGTCACGCATATACTGGGTGTCAATTTCATTGTCAAAATGACCAATATTACAAACCACAGCGCCTGCTTTGAGTGACTGCAGCATGTACTTGTCGCAGACATTCACATTACCGGTTGTTGTAACAATAAGGTCTGTCTTGGCCAGCAGCTCTTTGTTGATGCCGTCCAGTGACTCTGTGTTATCCCCGTTTTTAAATGGTGAGACAAGTTCAAAGCCGTCCATGCAAGCCTGCATGGCACAGATTGGATCGATCTCGGTCACCTTAACAATCATGCCTTCCTGGCGCAGGCTTTGTGCAGAGCCTTTACCCACATCACCATAACCCACTACCAGTGCGTGACGACCAGAGAGCAGCATGTCTGTGCCGCGTTTGATTGCGTCATTCAGGCTGTGGCGGCAGCCGTACTTGTTATCGTTCTTGGATTTCGTGACGGAGTCGTTAACATTGATCGCGGGTACTTTCAGGGTGCCCTGTTTCAGCATCTCGATCAGGCGATGTACGCCAGTCGTTGTCTCTTCAGTCACACCGTGGATCTTTTTCAGCATATCTGGATACTTGTCGTGCACCATGGCCGTCAGGTCGCCGCCGTCGTCCAGCAGCATGTTGGCATCCCAGGGAGTGCCATCTTTGAGGATAGTCTGCTCGATACACCAGTCCCCTTCCTGAACCGTCTGCCCTTTCCAGGCATAAACAGCGACACCTTTGCTGGCGATATAGGCGGCAGCGTGATCCTGTGTAGAGAAAATGTTGCATGACGACCAACGCACTTCGGCGCCCAGTTCAACCAGCGTTTCGATCAGGACGGCTGTCTGAATGGTCATGTGAATGCAGCCGATGATTTTAGCGTTTGCCAATGGCTGAGCGTCGCGATATTGCTCACGCAATGCCATCAACGCAGGCATTTCAGCCTGTGCCAGCAAGACTTCATGACGGCCGTATTCTGCCAGTGACATATCGGCAACTTTGTAATCATTCTGACTCATGGTAATTCCTGTATGTTAAGTTAAAAATAATAAAGAGTTGCTGTTAAAGACCGGCAGCGTCGCGCAAGGCGTCGGCTTTATCGGTTCTTTCCCAGGTGAATTCGGGTTCTTCACGACCAAAGTGTCCGTATGCCGCTGTTGGCAAGTAAATAGGACGAATCAGGTCCAACATTTTAATCAGGCCTTTCGGTCGCAGTTCAAAATGTTCGCGAACCAGTTCAACAATGCGTGCGTCACTGATCTTGCCGGTACCGAATGTGTCGACACTGATTGAAGTCGGCTCGGCAACACCAATGGCGTAGGAAACCTGAACTTCGCAACGATCGGCAATGCCGGCGGCAACAATGTTTTTGGCGACATAGCGCGCCGCATAAGCGGCAGAGCGGTCAACTTTTGATGGGTCTTTGCCGGAGAAAGCACCGCCGCCATGGCGCGCCATACCGCCATAAGTATCAACAATAATTTTTCGACCGGTCAGTCCGCAATCGCCATAAGGGCCGCCAATCACGAAGCGGCCGGTCGGGTTGATGAAGTATTTGGTATCAGCGCTCAGCCACTCGGCTGGCAGAACCGGTTTGATGATTTCTTCCATCACCGCTTCTTGCAGATCCTTTTGGGCAATTTCCGGGTCGTGTTGCGTGGACAGAACCACGGCATCGATTCCGGCAGGTTTGCCGTCTTCATAACGGAACGTGATCTGACTCTTGGCGTCAGGACGCAACCAGGGCAACACACCGTTCTTACGAATTTCTGCCTGGCGTTTAACAAGACGGTGAGAGTACGTGATTGGTGCGGGCATCAGCACATCTGTTTCATTGCTGGCATAACCGAACATCAGGCCCTGGTCACCGGCACCCTGTTCATGGTCTTCCGTTTCATCCACACCCATGGCAATTTCCGGAGACTGCTTGCCGATGCCGTTGAGGACTGCGCATGAGTGGCCGTCAAACCCTTTGTCTGAATGGTCGTAGCCAATGTCGATAACCACTTTTCGTGCGATATCTTCCAGATCAACATAAGCTTCGGTCGTTACCTCACCGGCAACCACTACCATGCCGGTTTTAACCAGCGTTTCGCAGGCGACGCGTGCAGCGGGATCCTGGCGCAGCAAGGCATCAAGAATGGCATCTGAAATCTGGTCAGCAATTTTGTCCGGGTGTCCTTCTGATACAGACTCGGAAGTAAACAAGTGTGAGCTCATAGTGTGTAGTTCCTGTATGTCTGGGCTATCGATCGTTGTTGACTATTCAACGCGGAAAAGCCCGGTGTTAAATCCATCATTGATTAATAAATACGCGTATTTGTACCTGGAAACCATTTTTAAGCCCGAGATAGACGCGCTGACTGCAATGCAGCCCGGCGGCCTCTGCCCATCCATCAAGGTCAGAATCGGCAAAGCCTAACCAAAGGTCGCCACAGGACGCTTTAACCCAGTCCTGGTCATGGTGGCTCAGGTCGATCAGTATTAACGTGCCACCGGATGCGAGTAATTGCGCGCAGTCTTTAAACGTGGTTTGTGGTGATGGAATATGGTGAAGCACCATATTGAATACCATCAGGTCGTAGCGTGCCAGGTTTTGACTGTCTGCCAGTAATGCTGTGGTGTCGCCATGAACAAAATCGACGTTGCCAGCAAGCTTGGGTGCCAGTTGCTGTAACTGTTTTTCTGCGCGAGTCAGCATTTCCCGGGAATTATCCAGTGCCGATAAGTTGGGGAAACGTTCAGCCAACTCACTCAGTAACGGGCTTTCCCCGGGGCCGACTTCGATAGCAGAGCTGTTCTCGGGTAGCCGAAGTCCCGCCAGCAGGTCATGCAGCGTTTCCCGATACTGGGCATATTCTGCAATCAGGTCTTGCTTTTCTATAAAGCGGTCAGCGTGCCGCTCGAAGAACAGCAAGGATTGCTCCGAGCGTTCATCATTGATTTGCTGCGCCCCTGCCGCCAATTCTTCCCGCAGCTGTTGTGCGTCCAGTGCCGCGAAAGCAGCGCGCTTAATATCGGCTGCGGGGTCGTCATCCAGCACCAGGGCGCGACGATAAAATATGCTGTTACCTTCGCGCCGGGTTGAAACCAGGTCAGCCTGGGCCAGTATTTTCAGGTGGTGACTCAGTGCCGACTGGCGTACATCGACGATACGGCACAGCTCCAGGACGCCATACGAATCAGTGCGCAACAGGTGCAAAATATCCAGGCGCAACCCATCCGACAATGCTTTAAACAAGCGTGTCAGTTCATCCGGCGCAACACCTGCATGCACGATGTGCGCAGCGATAGTGTCGTCACTCTGAGTTGTCGGTTGAGCGGCAGCGGTGGTCATGGTGGCGAACTATAGCAGCAACCCGGTTCTTTATCAAAATATTTTGATATAGATATGGGTGCCAACCGCCGGCAACGGCTTGAGGAAAAGAGAATTCGCACGATCTATCCGTGTTTTGTCTGGAAAATTAAGCCGATCTGCGGGAAAATACGCCTTTTATTACCACCTGCGACGATTGAACTACGCGAACAGGAGTCTCCCACCTATGTCGACCCGACAGACCACGCGGCGTGAACGCGCCAATGCGATCCGCGCCCTGAGCATGGATGCAGTCCAAAAAGCTAATTCCGGACACCCCGGCGCCCCGATGGGGATGGCCGATATTGCTGAAGTTCTATGGAATGACTACCTGTCCCATAACCCGGTAAATCCACAGTGGATTAACCGTGACCGCTTTATTTTGTCAAATGGTCACGGGTCCATGCTGGTTTACTCGCTGCTGCACCTGAGCGGTTATGATCTGCCGATCTCGGAACTGCAAAATTTCCGACAGCTGCATTCACGTACACCGGGTCACCCGGAGTATGGCTATACCCCCGGTGTTGAAACCACCACAGGCCCACTGGGGCAGGGGTTGGCTAATGGTGTTGGCATGGCGATCGCAGAGAAAACACTGGCCGCACAGTTCAACCGTCCTGACCACGATATTATTGATCACTTCACCTACGTCTTTGCTGGCGACGGCTGCCTGATGGAAGGCGTATCGCACGAAGTAAGCTCACTGGCCGGCACATTAGGTCTGGGTAAGCTGGTGGTTTTCTACGACGATAACGGTATCTCCATTGATGGTGAGGTACAGGGCTGGTTCACAGACGATACCACCAAGCGCTTCGAGTCCTACGGTTGGCAAGTGCTGGCAGTAGATGGTCATGATGCAGAGCAAATCAACGAGGCGATTAAATCGGCACGTGCTGAAACGTCCCGGCCGACGCTGATCCGCTGTAAAACAGTGATCGGTTTTGGTTCACCGGGCAAGTCGGGTACTTCCGGTATCCATGGTGCCCCGCTCGGTGCTGAGGAAATTGAAGCGACGCGTAAAGAGCTCGGTTGGGAGCACGCGCCATTTGAAGTGCCAGAGGCGATTCAGAATGACTGGGACGCGCGTGAGCGTGGTTTCCAGGCTGAGTCGAGCTGGAAAGAGCGCATGACCCGCTACGAAGAAGCTTACCCGGAACTGGCTGTCGAACTGGTGCGCCGCCTTAAAGGTGAGCTGCCCGGTGATTTTGCCGCCAAGGCTGATGAAGTTGTGGCGAAGTTCAGTGCTGCTGAAGAAAGCCTGGCAACTCGTAAGGCGTCACAGAATGCCATCGCCGCATTCAATGAAGTATTGCCCGAGCTGCTGGGCGGCTCGGCCGATCTGACCGGTTCCAATTTGACCATGTGGTCAGGCAGTCAGCCGGTGTCCGCCGATAAAGCCGATGGCAACTACATCTATTACGGTGTTCGCGAATTCGGTATGTCAGCCATCATGAATGGCATTGCCCTGCATGGTGGTTTCATCCCTTACGGCGGTACTTTTCTGATTTTCATGGAATATGCACGCAATGCTGTCCGTATGGGAGCATTAATGAAGCAACAAGTGATCAACGTGTATACCCATGATTCCATTGGCCAGGGTGAAGACGGCCCAACGCACCAGCCAGTAGAGCAACTGAGCAATCTGCGCACGACGCCGAACATGGCGGTCTGGCGTCCCAGCGATGCGGTTGAGACGGCTGTGGCCTGGAAGCATGCCCTGCTGCGTTCTGATGGCCCGACCTCTCTGGTGTTCTCGCGCCAGGGGCTGCCTCACCAGGGGCGCAACGCGGAACAACTGCAGAATATTGAACGTGGTGGCTATGTGCTGGAAGACTGTGAAGGCACGCCGGACATTATCGTTCTTGCCACCGGTTCTGAAGTCAGCATTGCCCGGGATGCAGTAAAGACGCTACACCAGGACGGCGTTGCGGCGCGACTGGTTGCCATGCCATCGGTTGAGTACTTCCTGGCTCAGGATGCTGATTACCGCGAGCAGGTGCTGCCGGCCCAGGTGCGTCGTCGCCTGGCAGTTGAAGCTGGTGCCGCGGATTACTGGTACAAATTCGTTGGCCTGGATGGCGATGTGATCGGTATGACCACGTTCGGTGAATCTGCCCCAGGCAGTGCCCTGATGAAAGAGTTCGGGTTTACACCGGAAAATATTGTGAACCGGGCAAAAGCATTGCTGTCCAATGGCTGATACCTCGCGACTGGCGATTAATGGTTACGGCAGAATAGGACGCTGTGTGCTGCGGGCACTGCACGAGCGTGATGACCTGTCGTCATTAAATGTGGTCGCCATCAATGACCTGACAGATGCGCGCACGCTGGCGCACCTGACACGGTATGACAGTACGCATGGGCGATTTCCGGGCAACGTGAGTTTGCAAAGTGACAATGTGCTGCAGGTCAACGGCAGTCACGTCAAGATTTTGCAAACCCCTGGTGTGGATGATTTGCCCTGGCAGGCAATGGACATTGATCTGGTACTGGAATGCAGTGGCCAATTAAGTGACCGTGCTGCAGGTGAGCGCCACCTTTCTGCTGGCGCCAGGCGCATGCTGTTTTCGCAACCGGCCAGTCATGATGTGGATGCCACTATTGTTTATGGTATCAACGATGGTGATTTGCAGGCATCGCACCGCATCATCTCCGCCGCCTCCTGCACCACCAATTGTGTGGTGCCGGTGATTAAATGCCTGGATGATGCGTTTGGGCTGGAGTACGGTGTGATTACCACCATTCACTCGGCAATGAATGACCAGCCGGTGATTGATGCATATCACCATCAGGATTTGCGCAAGACACGTAGTGCCGTGCAGTCCATTATTCCAGTGGATACAGGCCTGGCCAAGGGCATTGGTCGCATATTGCCACACCTGGACGGGCGCTTTTCCGCACAGGCAATGCGTGTGCCGACAGTGAATGTGTCCGCGATTGATTTGACAGTGACGGTTCGCGAAGGCGTAACCGCTGACATCGTAAATCAGGCGATCAGAGCAGCTGCCGCGCAATCTGCGCCGGATGTGCTTGCCTGTACTGATGAGCCGCTGGCATCTTGTGACTTTAATCATGATCCGCGGTCTGCCATTGTGGATTTAAGTCAGACGCGTGTCAGTGGCAAAAACCTTGTAAAAGTGCTGGCCTGGTTTGATAACGAATGGGCCTATGCCAATCGAATGCTGGATGTGGCGCAATTGATTTGCCAGCTGGATTCAACAAGCGGTGCAGGAACCAAACGATAAATTTTGTTAGGCAGATAAGACGTTTTAGGCCGCCAAGAAGTTTAGAGAGACCCCGTCGCATAGGGATACATGGCAAAGGAGAGTAGGACTGGCTATGACTAGCTCAAAGACAATCAAACGAATGCAGGAACTGAACCTTGAGGGTAAGCGGGTTTTGATTCGCGAAGACCTGAATGTGCCAGTAAAAGACGGCAAGGTTGGTAATGACACACGGATTGTCGCCGCATTGCCAACGATCAAGCAGGCAATGGAGGCCGGTGCCCGCGTGATTGTGATGTCTCACCTGGGACGGCCAGAAGAGGGCAAGGCAATTGCGGAACAGCCAGAATCATCCTTGCAGCCAGTCGCTGCCCACCTGCAGTCCCTGCTCGGTAGCCCGGTCAGACTGGTGGCTGATTATATCGGTAACCCTGACTCAGCCACGCCAGCAGATGGTGAGGTGGTTCTGCTCGAAAACGTAAGGGTTAACGTTGGCGAGAAAAAAGATGATGAAACACTGGCAAAACAGTATGCCGCGCTTTGTGATGTGTTTGTCATGGATGCGTTTGGTACAGCTCACCGCGCCCAGGCCAGCACGCATGGTGTGGCTAAATTTGCCGGTCAGGCGTGTGCCGGTCCGTTGTTGTCAGCAGAACTGGATGCGCTGGACAAAGCATTGCAGGCACCCGAGCGTCCCATGCTGGCAATAGTGGGTGGCGCCAAGGTGTCCAGCAAGCTGGAAGTGCTGGAAAGTCTGGCTGAGAAAACAGATCAGTTGATCGTGGGTGGCGGCATTGCCAATACCTTCCTGCTGGCAGCCGGTTATTCTGTTGGTAACTCCCTGGTAGAAAAAGACCTGGTACCTACGGCTAAAGCGCTGATGGAGAAGACCAGCATTCCCCTGCCAGTAGATGTCATTGTTGCCAAAGAATTTTCGGCAGATGCTGAGGCCACGGTTAAGAATGTGGCAGACATCGCTGATGATGACATGATCCTGGATATTGGTCCGGCAACTGCCGCCCGATTGTTAGAAATCATTGCTGGCATGAAAACCATTATCTGGAATGGTCCGGTTGGGGTGTTTGAATTTGATGCTTTTGCAACGGGTACTGAGGCCATTGCGCGGGCAATCGCTGAGAACGACGGTTTCTCTATTGCCGGTGGTGGCGAAACCATCCAGGCAATCGATAAGTTTGGCATTACCGATAAAGTTTCTTATATCTCGACAGGCGGCGGTGCATTTTTGGAGTTTGTGCAAGGCGAGACATTGCCAGCCGTTGCAATTTTGGAACAGTAATTAACGAAAACAAAGAGGATTAGTTATGGCACTGATGAGCATGCGACAGCTGCTGGATCACGCTGCGGAAAATGGATACGGAGTTCCGGCGTTTAACGTCAACAACCTGGAACAGGTTCGCGCGATCATGGAAGCGGCCAATGAAGTGAATAGTCCTGTGATTCTTCAGGCGTCTGCTGGCGCCAGAAAATACGCCGGGTCTAATTTTTTGCGTCATTTGATTCTGGCGGCTATCGAAGAGTTCCCTCATATTCCTATCGTGATGCACCAGGATCACGGTGTCACGCCTGCGGTTTGTCAGCGTTCTATTCAACTGGGTTTCTCCTCCGTGATGATGGATGGTTCACTGGGTCCAGATGGTAAAACACCGACAGACTACGAATACAATGTCGATGTAACGCGCACCGTTGTGCAGATGGCGCACGCCTGCGGTGTATCAGTGGAAGGTGAAATCGGTTGCCTGGGGTCACTGGAAACCGGTATGGCCGGAGAAGAAGATGGCATCGGCGCAGAAGGTAAACTGAGCCATGACCAGATGCTGACTTCTCCGGAAGAAGCCGAATCTTTTGTTAATGATACCGGTGTTGATGCCCTGGCTATCGCTGTCGGTACCAGCCACGGTGCTTACAAGTTTACACGTCCACCAACCGGTGACATCCTGGCTGTCAGCCGTATAAAGGAAATTCACAAGCGTATTCCTAACACTCACCTGGTTATGCACGGCTCCTCTTCTGTGCCGCAGGAGTGGCTGGCAATCATCAACGAGTTTGGTGGTGAAATCCCTGAAACGTATGGCGTACCTGTCGAAGAAATTCAGGAAGGTATCAAGCATGGCGTTCGCAAGGTCAACATTGATACGGATCTGCGTCTGGCGTCTACTGGTGCGGTGCGCAAATTCCTGGCGGAGAACAAATCAGAGTTTGATCCGCGTAAATTCCTGATACCAACCACGCAAGCGATGAAGGGCATTGTTAAAGATCGTCTGGAAGCGTTTGGTACGGCGGGTCAGGCGAGCAAGCTGGGCAAGATCTACAGCCTGGAGGAAATGGCTGAGAAGTACGGGCTGTAACGCTTGGGCTTAGTTTAAGAAACACTTCGTAGTGAGTGCGGTCATGCTGTTGCATTCGCCCGGCTGCGCGGTCACTTCCCTCCTCCCTGACCCGGACGCTGCGGAACTCGTTTGCGTGGCAAACTCAGACAGTCCTCGCGTTTGATCCGGGCCAGTGAGGAGGGAAATACGTGACCTGATTGCTTCGCCGGGTGAATGCAACAGCATGACCTTGGTGCCACTTGTGGGCGGGGTTGCGGAGCTTGCTCACAAACTCAGATAGTTCCACGCGCTTTTTCCGGTCAGCCCCTGGCGGAGAAAGCGTGCTCTGATGGCTCGGATCCCTAAGCCAATCGCCTTTCTTTTTTTCACCGCTTCTCGGCACTAGCTCATACAGTCCTCGGTTTGGTTCGGTCGTTTCATTGCCTCCACCCGGCTGCGCGGTCACTTCCCTCATGCCCTGCCCGGACGCTGCGGAACTCGTTTGCGTGGCAAACTCAGACAGTCCTCGCGTTTGATCCGGGCCAGTGAGGAGGGAAATACGTGACCTGATTGCTTCGCCGGGTGGAGGCAATGAAACGACCTTGGTGCCGGGCTGGGGGTTGTGCGCTATAAATGGATAGGCGTTTAATTCTTGTTGTGTTTCACGGGAGTGAGTGGGGAATGTGTGGTTTGTGGAATGTATCGTATAGCGATACAATTATGTATTGATCATTAGTTTCCGGCATAAAGGGCTTGAGGCTTTTTATCGAACGGGGACTACGCGCGGGATTCAGGCGGCTCATGCTAAAAAGCTTCGGCGTATTCTGGGTTTGCTGGATGTGGCTACAGGCCATGTGGATCTAGATCTTCCCGCGTTCAGGCTACATCCGTTAAAAGGAGATTTGGCAGGATATTGGTCGATTCATGTTAATGGGAATTGGCGGGTAATGTTTCGTTTTAAGGGACAGGATGTCGAGCTTGTTAATTATCTTGATTATCACTAAGCAGGGTTAACTATGATGAAGAATCCTCCGCACCCGGGTGAGTTGATCAGAGAAGATGTGATTGAAGAGTTGGGTCTGTCTGTGACAGAGGCTGCAGAGAGTCTGAGAATGTCGCGGGTTGCGTTATCGCGTGTGCTGAATTGTCGTGCAGCGATTAGTTCTGATCTTGCATTAAGGCTTGAGCTGGCGGGCGTTGGCTCGGCGAGTGCCTGGTTGGCTATGCAGGTTAATTACGATTTAGCTCAAGCCAGATTGCTTCCGCAGCCATCTGTTCGGGCTTTGCGGTCAGCTTCTTAATTCAAGCTAAGGCAGTCCTCGGTTTGGTTCGGTCGTTTCATTGCATCCACCCGGCTACGCGGTCACTCCCCTCATGCCCTGCCCGGACGCTGCGGAACTCACTTGCACCGCTTCGCGGCACAAGCTCAAACAGTCCTCGGTTTGGGGCGGTCAGATCGTTGCATTCAACCCGCTACGCGGTCACTCCCCTCATGCCCTGCCCGGACGCTGCGGAACTCACTTGCACCGCTTCGCGGCACAAGCTCATACAGTCCTCGGTTTGGTTCGGTCGTTTCATTGCACCCACCCGGCTACGCGGCCACTTCCCTGTCACCTGCTCCGGACGCTGCGGAACTCACTTGCACCGCTTTGCGGTACAAGCTCAAACAGTCCTCGCGTTTGATCCGGAACAGGTAACAGGGAAAGGCGTGGCCTGATTGCTTCGCCGGGTGGGTGCAATGAAACGACCTTGGTGCCGGGTTTAAGGTGTGTGGCTTTATTTTCTGGACTATGTGGGTTTGTAGTTTTTTCAGAGTTTCAGGGCGGTTTAATGGAATGGCAAAGGATTGTGGCACCAAGGCCGTCGTACTTATATCGTCGCTCATTCCAATAGGGCCGCGCTTTTTTCTTCTCTGGATGTTCGATAAAGTGCGAGCACTGTCCGAATCCCGAGCGGCTTTGCCGCGAGGATGAGTTGCGCAGCACCGAACATCCAGAGAAGAAGGTGGCTGGAATGAGCGACGATATAAGTACGGCGGCCGTTGCTAAGTAAATGGGTGAATTGCTGCAAAAGATCAGTCCAGGAGCGCCTCATAAACCCGATTCTTGAAATCCTCCCGAAACCCATTCCCGCCCGAAGGTGAAACCTGAGCCATGATCACAGTTACCATATTGTTGACCGGATCAATCCAGAAACGCGTGCCAGCCGAACCGTCCCACCAGACTTCGCCCTGGCTCACGGTGTGATCGTAGTTCTCTGGATGAAGTGCGTATGCGAATCCGCCCAGCGTCCAGCCCGATGCCGCCATGTAGCCGCCTCGGCCAATGGGTAACAGTTCGTCGGCTATGCTGTTCTCCATCATGAGTTCAACCGTTTCCGGCTTGAGTATGCGAGTGCCGTCGATCTCGCCACCGTTGAGGAAGAGCTGGGAGAAGCGTGCGAAATCAAGCGTAGTTGATAACAGCCCGACGCCACCTTCTACTAAAGGAACCTGTTCAGTAAATGGGATGTCTTCCATCTGATGAACCTGCAAGGTGCCATTGGCATCTGGACGGTAGACGGTTGCCAGGCGGTCAATGCGTGACGGATCTGCCCAGAACACCGTGTCGGTCATGCCCAGTGGTCCGAATACCCGTTCTTCAAGAAACTGGTCGTAAGGCTGGTCTGACCAGATTTCAACTAACCGTCCCAGAATGGTGGCGGAAATACCATAGCGGAAGCGCGTACCGGGATCATCGAAAAGCGGAACGCGAGCAGCATTATCTGTCATCTGTGCCAGCGTGATAGATCGCAGGCGAACCTGTTCCTGTACATAAATATCTGAACTGCGACTACCTAACCCAGACGTATGGCGCATCAGATCGGCAACAGTGATGTCACCTTGTCGGGGGCGGGTTTCATCCATGTTGGGTGAAGCAGCGTCTTGAAAGACCTGCTGGTCTGCAAACTGTGGGAGATACTGGCTGATCGGGTCGTCCAGTTGGAACCTGCCTTCCTCCCAGAGGATCATGGCAGCCAGACTGCTGACCGGACGCGTCATGGAGTAAATACGAAATAGCGCATCTTCCGGCATCGGCGTATCTGAGGCGATATCCTGCTGCCCCAGTGCTTCCCGATAAACCAGCTTGCCATCTTTCAAAACAGCCGCCACAACACCGGCAATATGCTTCTGCTCAATATGCGCCTGAAGACTTTCAGTAGCGCGCTCAAGACCGGCGGAAGAAACCCCGACACTCTCAGGCGAAACAGCCTCAAAAGACTGTGAAACAGCAGCATGGGACAACAGACCGAACGCGAACAAACCAAAAGCCAGCTTCTTCATACACCATCACCTGAAACGTTATACGTTGTTATTACCCCTCAATATATCCCACCTGCGACACCACGAAAAGAACAGAACGGCACCACAGCCAAAATCATGCTACTAAGGGCGTTGTATGACCTCCTCAGGGTAAACCAGTAAAGCCACGTGTTCATCCGCACAGCATGTTCGGAAATGAGCGAGCACTGTCCGAATCCCGAGCGGCAAAGCCGCGAGGTTGAGTTGCGCAGCGCCGAACATGCTGTGCGGATGGTGGCGGTTTACCCTGAGGAGGTCATACAGCGCCCGTGCAATCGAGGGTGAGTTGCGCAGCACCGAACACCTTCAGTGAAAGGTGGCCGGGCTGTCTGGATTGATGGTGTGACGCCCGTGCAACTCGAGGTTGAGTTGCGCAGCGCCGCCTACCAAAGCACCCGGCACTTGATGGTCCCATCAACACTGTTCAGCTTATCCAGCGCAATGTCACTGTGCTCTTCATCAATATCCATCACCACATAACCAATTTTGTCATTGGTCTGCAGATACTGTGAGCGGATATTGATGCCATTGTCCGAGAACAGGCTGTTGATCTGGCTAAGTACACCTGGCACGTTTTCATGAATGTGCAGCAGACGGTGCATGTTCGGATGAGACGGAAGTGCCACTTCAGGGAAGTTGACTGACGCCTGGGTCGAGCCATTGTCGCAGTAGCGTGTCAGTTTCTCTGCCACTTCCAGACCGATATTTTCTTGAGCCTCCATGGTGCTGCCACCAATGTGCGGGGTCAGGATGCAATTGTCATACTTGCGCAATGGTGAAATGAATTCGTCATCGTTGGAACGTGGCTCTACCGGGAATACATCGATGGCAGCGCCAGCGATCTGGTTGCGTTCCAGGGAGTCAGCCAGTGCGTCTATGTCGACGACTGTGCCGCGTGAGGCATTAATCAGAATACTGCCCTGCTTCATCCAGCTAATTTCAGTGGCGCCGATCATGTTGGCTGTCTGCGCCGTTTCGGGAACATGCAGGCTAATGATGTCGCAGGTTTCCATCAGCTCTTTGAGGCTGCCAACCTGTATGGCATTGCCAAGTGGTAATTTGGTGATAATGTCGTATAGGTAGACTTTCATCCCCATGGATTCAGCCAGCACACTCAACTGAGAGCCAATATTACCGTAGCCGACAATGCCGAGTTTTTTGCCACGGGTTTCAAATGAACCCTTGGCATGCTTTTGCCATTCGCCACGATGAGCAGCAGCGTTCTTTTGAGGGATGCCACGTAGCAACAGGATGATCTGGCCAATGACCAGTTCAGCAACACTGCGAGTATTGGAATAAGGCGCGTTGAATACTGGAACACCCTTTACCAGTGCCGCATTGAGGTCCACCTGGTTGGTGCCAATGCAGAAACAGCCAACAGCCAGCAGTTTTCTCGCGGATGCAAAGACCTTCTCGTTTAGTTGGGTCCGGGAACGAATGCCTACGAAGTGAGCATCCTTGATCTTCTCAATCAGTTCGTCTTCGGACAAGGAAGTCTTGAGGTACTCGATATTGGTATAGCCAGCAGCATTGAGGCTATCAATGGCGCTTTGGTGTACGCCTTCGAGCAGCAAAAAGCGGATTTTGCTTTTATCCAGTGAAGTCGGTTTCATAGTGGGGCCGTATCTCTTGAGTGTTGCGAATCGGTTTGGATGCGCCAGTTTTCAGGCGCGCTATGTTAACATATCCCGTTTTCTACGTCCGCAGCTTGCAAAGGTATTCCTGGTAATGAGCATTATGCAACAGTCATTGTTGGTCGCCCTGGCCGAAATTGTTGGTGCCGACAGAGTGTTAACTGACGCTGAGTCGTTAGCGCATTACGGTAAAGACTGGACTCGGATGATCGAGCCAGCTCCTTCGGCGATCGTTTTTCCTGGCAGTGCCGAAGAAGTCCAGGCCCTGGTTAAACTGGCAAACGAGCATAAGTTTGCGGTGGTGCCTTCCGGTGGCCGGACCGGATTAAGCGGCGGTGCGGTAGCCAGTCAGGGCGAGGTGGTCATCGCCTTTGATCGCATGAACCAGATTCTGGACTTTAGTGCGGTTGATCGTCAGGTGGTTTGTCAGCCAGGTGTGGTCACTGAGCAATTACAGCAGTTTGCTGAAGATAAAGGGCTGTTCTACCCAGTCGACTTTGCTTCATCTGGTTCCAGCCAGCTCGGTGGTAATGTGGCCACCAATGCTGGTGGCATTAAAGTGATTCGCTATGGTCTGACCCGGGACTGGGTGATGGGTATGAAAGTCGTCACTGGTACTGGCGAAATGCTGACGTTGAACCAGGGGCTGGTGAAAAATGCCACGGGTTACGATCTGCGTCACCTCTTTATTGGTTCTGAAGGCACTTTGGGGATGATCGTGGAACTGACCATGGGGCTGGCAGCAGCACCCAAGGACCCCACTGTGCTGGTGCTGGGCCTTGAGAGTATGGAAGCGTCAATGTCAGTCCTGCAGACATTCCAGGACAATATGCCGATTACGGCGTTTGAATTCTTCTCAGAAAAAGCGCTCGGTCATGTCATGGAAGAAAAAGGCCTGCCGCGTCCGTTTGAGACGGCAACCGACTACTATGCGCTGATTGAGTTTGAGAATACCGGAGAAGCCGCCATGGATGCCGCCATGGCGGTGTTTGAGAAATGCATGGAAGAAGGCTGGGTGCTGGATGGCACCATGAGCCAGAGCACGTCCCAGGCGGAGAACTTGTGGCGTCTGCGTGAAGATATCTCGGAAACCATCTCCAAATTCACACCTTACAAGAATGATATTTCTGTTCAGGTGTCTCAGGTGCCGGCTTTCCTGAAAGAAGTGGATGAAGTGGTCTCCGCCCAGTATCCCGATTTCGAGATCATCTGGTTTGGCCATATTGGTGACGGTAATGTGCACCTGAATATACTGAAGCCCGATGATCTGGATAAAGACACGTTCTTTAAACAGTGCAATGAGGTCAGCAAAGACGTTTTTGCCGCCGTTAAGCGCTTCAAGGGCAGTGTGTCAGCTGAACACGGCGTTGGTTTGCTGAAAAAACCTTATCTGGCTTATAGCCGAAGTGAGGCGGAAATCGCCTGCATGAAGCAATTAAAGCAGGTGTTTGATCCCGCTAACGTCCTGAATCCGGGGAAAATATTCGATCAGGACCAGAAAATGTGATCGCCGTCACGTTTTGCTGTGAAAAAATCACAAAAAACCGACCAAAAAGTGGCATTTTTGCTTGCATTGTATTCCCAGCGACAAATTTAGGCGGTACACTGCTTTGAGAAGTCGATGTTGACTTCAGCGGTTGTAGCCGGAAAGCGCGGCCGGGTAATTAAAACAGAAATGGGGGCGCCAGCTTTCTGGCCCAACCCCTTAGAAAGAGCAAGAGAGCAATATGTCACAGCAAGTAGAAGGTACCGTTAAGTGGTTCAATGATGAAAAAGGCTTCGGCTTCATTGAACAGGAAGGTGGGAAGGACGTATTCGTCCATTTTAGTGCCATTAACGGTACTGGAAGAAGAACGCTGCTTGAAGGCCAAAAAGTTACGATGGAAGTAACTCAAGGCCAAAAAGGCCCCCAGGCGGAGAACGTTACTCCTCTGTAATACAAAGAACGCAGGGCGTTAAAACCCTGCGTTTTTTTATTCCGGTGCAGTAACCCGGTAAACATCGGACACTTCAGAGATACTGGCTGACAAGTGCAGGTAAGATTTGCTGTCTGAAAAATCAGGCAAATAATCCCTTCTTACTTGGCAGTAAGCGTCTTGATGCCGCCTTTTGTCCCGAGAATCAGCTGATCAGCAGGCCTGATGGCAAACAGACCATTGGTAACCACGCCGGTTATCTGGTTCAGTTTTGTTTCAAGTTCTCTTGGGTCAACGATACTCATGTGATGAATATCGAGAATGATATTGCCGTTGTCCGTGACAAAACCGTCCCGGTAGACCGGGTCCCCACCCAACTTGACGATCTCCCGGCCAACATGACTGCGAGCCATTGGAATCACTTCCACGGGTAGCGGGAATTCGCCCAGGATATCCACCTGCTTACTTTCATCTGCGATACAGACAAACTCCCTGGCGACTGCGGCGATGATTTTTTCCCGTGTCAGTGCGCCGCCACCGCCCTTGATCAGATGCAGGTAGGGATTGGTTTCATCAGCACCGTCCACATAAATACTGACTTCGCTGGCTGCATTCAGATCAATAACCTCGATGTTCAGGGCTTTTAATCGACGGGCAGTTTCTTCGGAGCTGGCAACAGTGGCCGGAATGTCATCACGAAACTCACCCAGGTACTCGATGAAGTAGTTGGCGGTTGAACCAGTGCCGACGCCGATCACAGAGTCGCTGTGCAGTCGCTCCTTAACGTAGTCTGCGGCGGCCTTGGCAACTGCTTTCTTCAATTCGTTCTGATCCATAATAGAGGCCTGTGGCTGGGTCATTGGATTTAGTGTCTTTGGATTTAGCGAGTGCTGAACGCTATCATGGTGGCAATGATAGCCTCCGTCATCGTGGAATGCCAAACACAATGCACGGTGTCAGGCTTAACATGTTGGGAGAATTATGGAAAAAGTCATCAAAGCGATCCTGTCAGCCAATGTCTACGACGTGGCAATTCAGACGCCGCTGCAACACGCCCAATCACTGAGTCGGCGCTTGCAAAACGACATTTTGCTTAAACGGGAAGATTTACAACCCGTGTTCAGCTTTAAGCTGCGTGGGGCCTACAATCGAATGGCTGCGCTAAGTCCGGAAGCCGCGCAACGTGGTGTGATTGCGGCCAGTGCTGGCAATCACGCCCAGGGTGTGGCGCTGGCAGGCAAGACGCTGGGCATCAAGACAGTGATTGTGATGCCGGTTACCACGCCGGCGATTAAAGTGAATGCCGTCAGGCAGCGCGGTGGTGAGGTTAAGCTTCATGGAGATACCTATAATGATGCCGCAGCCTTTGCCAAACAGCTGGTGAATGAAAAGGGCTATACCTTCGTACATGCCTTTGATGACCCGTTGGTTATTGCTGGGCAGGGCACTGTCGGGGTGGAAATGCTGCGACAGCACAGTGGAAAAATGGACGCCATTTTTGTTCCTGTCGGTGGTGGTGGTCTTATGGCCGGGATGGCAGCCTACATTAAGTATTTGCGGCCAGAGATAAAAATGATCGCGGTGGAGGCAGAAGATTCGGCCTGTCTGCAACTGGCAATGCAGGACGGTCGGCGCAGTAAATTAAAACAGGTAGGTCTGTTCGCCGATGGTGTGGCAGTTAACCAGATCGGGCAACATACGTTCCGGATTCTCAAATCTTGCGTTGACGATGTCATTACCGTGACCACGGATGAAATTTGTGCAGCGGTCAAGGATATCTTTGATGATACCCGCGCCGTCACAGAACCGGCTGGTGCATTGGCACTTGCTGGTATCAAGAAGTATGTACGCACTTCGGGTGTAAAAGGTCAGACGCTGGCTGCGGTGGTGTCTGGCGCCAATGTTAACTTTGACCGGCTGAGTCACATTGCTGAACGGGCTGAGTTGGGTGAATCCCGTGAAGCTGTACTGGCGGTGACGATTCCGGAACAGCCGGGTAGCTTTCGGGCATTTTCACAGCTGTTGGGGCGGCGCAACGTGACGGAATTCAATTATCGCTTCGGTGATAGTGATGAGGCGAAAATTTTTGTCGGCGTTGAAGTGCCTGATGGCTTGGCCGGACGGCAGGCGCTGCTCAAAGAGTTAGCCGATAATGGCCTGCAGGCTCATGATATGACAGACAATGAAGTGGCCAAAGGGCATATTCGTCATATGGTGGGTGGGCCCAGTCACAGAGCAATTCATGAGCGGGTATTTCGCTTTGAATTTCCCGAAAGACCCGGCGCTTTGAGTAATTTTCTGAATCTGCTGGGCAGCCGCTGGAACATCTCCATGTTCCACTATCGCAACCATGGTGCAGCCTACGGGCGTGTGCTGGCAGGTATTCAAGTGCCTGGGAGTGATAGCAAAGCGTTTGATCAGTTCTTGCGGGAGATTGGTTATCCCTGCCAGGAAGAGACGCAGAATGTTGCCTATCAAACATTCCTGGCAGGGGCGTAGAGTCCGCTGATTGGATCAGCCAACATTAGCCAAGGTAAGAGCAACAGTAGTCGACAACGGTTTTGATTTTGATATCAAAACCGGAGTTGGCGGGTACTTCAAAGCTGTCGCCACCGGTGATTTTGCGCCAGATATCTTCTCCTGGCAGTAAGATTTCCAGGTCACCGGCCAGAATTTCCATGATTTCCTTCTTCTCGGTGCCGAAATGGTATTCACCCGGCATCATGATGCCCAGCGTTTTGATGTCGCCATTGGCGAACTCGACAACACGGCTGGTCACTTTGCCGTCATAGTAGATGTTGGCTGCTTTGACGACAGTCACGTTTTCAAATTTACTCATTGTAAAGTTCCGTTAAGTTAGGTTCCGTTAATTTGCATTTTTTGCATGGCAAATGCTTGTTAGTAGGTGCCAAAGTACTGCCCCATTTGTACCGGTTGCCCGGCTCGCATATCAGCAGAAATCTGGCCAGTGTTGGGGCCAAGCAGCACAATGACTGTCGAGCCCAGAAGAAAGCGGCCCATTTCTTCGCCGCGAAGGAGTTGTCGCTCAGTGCCATCGGCACTGTGATCCTGCTTTTGTGGCTGATTGCCTGCAGGTGCGCTGATGCCTGGCCAGGCCGTTTCTATACCCGCCACAATCATGGCGCCAACCAGCACCAGCGACATCGGGCCTGACGGCGTTTCGAAATGGCAGATCAGTCTTTCATTGCGAGCAAACAAACGGTCCACTCCGGCTGCTGTAGCCTGATTGACCGAGAATAATTTGCCAGGAATGTAGTGAGTCTTCACTAGCCTTCCGTCGCACGGCATGTGGACACGATGATAGTCTTTGGGAGAAAGATAAACCGTTGCAAACTGGCCGTCGATATAGCGCTCTGCCCAGTCTCTGTCTTCACCAAGCAGTGCCTGGATCGAATAATGCCGACCTTTCGCCTGCAGGATGGCCCTGCCTTCAATGCGTCCCGCCTGACTGATTTCACCATCAGCCGGACATACCAGGCTATGTGGTTTCTGGCTAAGCGGGCGTGCATCTGCCTTGAGTGCACGGGTAAAGAAATCATTAAAGCTTGCGTAAGCGTTGGGGTCAGGCTGGGCCGCCTCAGCCATGTTCACCTGATAACGATTGGCAAACCAGCCAATAAAGCTGTTTTTTACCCAGCTGACCCGGCTGCTGGCCAGCAGGCCAACGCAACGGGACAGCAGGTGCTGGGGCGTTACATGTTGCAACGCAATAAATGCTTTTTCCGTCAAAGTAGGCACGGGTGATCCTGGATTGAAATGGGCAGACAAGCTTAGACGAGTCACTTTGGAGTGACAAGTTTGTGATGTCCGTTCGGTATTTAGGGCTAATGATATAGCGGAATTGTCCGATGTAATAGGAACAGTAGCAAAGCCTTTTGATGTTGGAGGTATGGCGGCAGTATGTTGTTTGTAATCGGAGCCCTGGTCGTATTCGGCAGTGTGGCAGGTGGCTACATCATGCACGGTGGTGTACTGGGTGTACTTTGGCAGCCGTCAGAATTTATTATTATTCTCGGTGCCGCCTTTGGTGCTTTTCTCATCTCTAACAGCATGCATGTTGTCAAAGAGACGGGTAGCCACATACCCAAGGCGATTCTGGGACAAAGTGCCACTCAGGCAACCTATCTTGACTTGCTGAGCCTGCTTTATGACCTGTTCAATAAAGCGCGCCGTGAAGGCATGATGTCGATTGAGGCAGATATTGAAGTGCCCGCGGAAAGCGGTGTCTTCACCCAGTATCCCTCATTGTTGAAAAACTCACGCATCATCGAGTTTCTCACCGATAACCTGCGCATTATGACCACCAGTAATCTCGCCCCGCATGAAGTGGAAGCGATGATTGATAATGAGATCGAAACCCAGTTGCACGAATTAAGTGAACCTTCACATGCCATGCACCGCATAGCTGATGGTTTGCCGGGTTTTGGTATCGTGGCGGCGATTCTGGGTATCGTGATTACTATGCAGAAGCTCGGTGGTCCGCCGGAAGCGCTGGGGCAAAGTGTTGCTGCTGCACTGGTAGGTACCTTCATCGGTATCTTTGTTGCCTATGGCTTTGTTGGCCCTATCAGTAACCGCTTGCAAGAAGTCGCTGATGCGGAAATTAAAATGTTTGAGTGCATCAAAGCTGCCATTGTTGCTACATCCAACGGGTTGCCACCTCAACTGGCTATCGAGTTTGCCCGCAAGACACTGTATTCCGGTGAGCGTCCCAGCTTTACTGAGCTGGATGAACACATTCGCAGCCGTTAACACTAACGGCCCGATCTGACGAGCTTTCGTTCATGGAAAACAAAGAACAAACCATTGTTATCCGCCGCATCAAAAAAAGCGGCGGTGGTCATCACGGTGGTTCCTGGAAAATCGCATTCGCTGACTTTGCCTTGGCGCTGATGGCCTTCTTTTTGGTGCTGTGGTTGATTGAAAGCACCACTGAACTGGAGAAGATGGTGATAGCCGGCTATTTCTCCGATCCGCGCAGCCTGGCCAACGAAGGCGATGGGGGTACTCCTTATGTTGTCGACCTCGGTGGTCGCCCCCTGTCTGTTGCCAACCAGGGGTTGAACCTGGCGCTGGTGCAGGAAGATCAGGAACAGTTCGTTGAAGACTCCCAGGAGTTGGAAAACCGGGAGCTGATTGAGCTGGCGCGCCTACGGCAGATTGAGATGCTGCAAAGCCTGAAAGGTCAGGTCGAGGAGATGGTAGCCGGCAACAATGAGTTTGAATGGTTCAATGATGCACTGGAAATTGAACTGACCGAAGAAGGCCTGGCGATTCAGATTACTGACCGAGAAAATCGGCCTATCTTTGATCTAGGCTCAGAACAATTACGTCCTTATGCGCGACAGGTGTTGTGGGCGCTGTCAGATATCCTGATGGATGTGCCTAATAAAGTGAGCATATACGGTCACACCGATAGTGTGCCTTATTCTGCAGCGAATGATGACTATACCAACTGGGAGCTCTCTGCCGACCGGGCAAATTCCGCACGCCGAGCGCTGGTGGAAGGTGGTATGACCTATGGGCGTTTTTCACAGATTATTGGCATGGGTTCATCGTTGCCCCTGATGCCGGAAGCGCCGCAGGATCAGGCTAACCGACGTATTGTGATCATGGTGCTGAACGAAAAAATTGATGAGCAGGTGCTGGAAGAAACCCGTAATGCCGAGCTGCGAGGTCGCCAGCCACCCGAGAGCGCATTACCTGACCAGCCGGCACCAGAGATCTTCTGATCTTCTTTGCTTTATGCATGGCAGCGCAAGCCAGAGGCGCTTAACGGGCGCCCTGGCTTTGCAGAATCAGCTGATAACTGTGTAATCGCTCGGCATTGATGGCACCTTCTGCCACTGCATTGAGAATGGCGCAGCCCGGTTCGTTGACGTGTTTGCAATCGCGGAAACGGCAATATCCCAGATAAGGGCGAAACTCCCGAAAACCGTGAATCAGGTCTGTTGCTTCCACATGATCAAGTCCGAATTCACGTATGCCCGGTGAGTCAATCAGATCGCCACTGCCAGGCATGTGGTAGAGGCGAGTTGCTGTGGTGGTATGCGTACCTTTTGCCAGGCCCACTGACAACTCCCCAACGTCCGCATATTCGGCTTCTTCACTGTTTTCCATATCACGCAGGGCATTAATGACAGATGATTTGCCAACGCCAGATTGGCCAACGAACACCATGGTGCGTTCCGATAGGGTCTCGCGCAAGGCAGATACACCATCTTCGGTTTTGGTAGAGGTAGTGAGTGTCTGGTAACCAATGCTTTCATAGCGTGCCAGCAACGTGGCAATCTCACTGTCTTGTCCGGTGTGAGCCGGATGATCCAGCAAGTCCGCTTTATTTAACAGAATAATGGCTTCAAGCGACAAGTTTTCAATGGTGACCAGATAGCGGTCGATCAGGTTGGCAAAAGGCTCTGGCTCTGGTGCGATAACGACGACTACGGTGTCGATATTGGCGGCCACCGGTCGCAATGTACCTCGGCTGTTTGGCCTGCTGATCAGGGACTTGCGATCAGACTGAGCGACAACCACGCCGCTGTTTTCATCATCGGCCTGCCAGATCACATGGTCGCCAGTGACCAGCGGCGGCAGATTGCTACGTTGATAGCAGCGGAAACGCTCGCCCACGTGTTCACCAGCCAGTGCTTCGATCTCCAGCTGTTGACCAAAATGGCAGACCACAAGTCCCGACTGTTCGGGGCCGAGCTGGCGAGAGTGATCAGTACTGTCTTCCTTGCTGTCAGTGACAGTATTGGCAGTACGCGATTGCTGCTGGCGCTGAATCCGCCGCACCTGATGTTTATTAAGTCTTCGTTTGGCCATGGTCGACCATTCTATTACAATGCGTGGGTGCTGAAACCCTGATTTTCGATCAGGGCAGTAATTTGATGATAATAAATTGCTGCAACGTTTCCTGTAAGCTCTGAAGATCAACGCATTAATCGGACAGGACACAAGGGAGTCATTCTGGTGAGTATAGACAAGCAGCAAACCCTGATTTGGATTGATATGGAAATGACAGGGCTGGATCCCGGGCAGGACCGTATCATAGAAGTGGCAACGCTGATCACGGATGGTGATCTGAATGTACTGGCCGAAGGCCCGGTGCTGGCTGTGCATCAGAGTGATGAAGTGCTGGCCGGTATGGATGAGTGGAACCAGCGTACACATGGTGAATCCGGCCTGGTTGAACGTGTGCGTCAAAGCAAGTTAAACGAAGCAGATGTGGAAGCGCAGACAATTGCTTTCCTGCAGCGTTATGCAGAGCGTGGCAGTTCGCCCATGTGTGGTAACAGTGTGCACCAGGATCGCCGTTTCATGGTCAAATACATGTCATCACTGGCCGATTTTTTCCATTACCGCAACCTGGATGTCAGTACGGTGAAAGAACTCGCCAAACGCTGGCGTCCAGATGTGGCAAGTGGCTACAAAAAGCAGAGCAGCCACCAGGCAATGGATGATATCCGGGACTCAGTGGATGAACTGAAGCATTACCGCGAGCACTTCTTTAAACTGGATCAGCCTTCCTGATATTGCTGGCTCTGGCAGCAGTACCCTATTCCTGGGGC